>VOFB01001174.1_pt1 | contig 22587 bp, 53 predicted proteins | sample 5384141 | NCBI WGS metagenome assembly VOFB01 (sample SAMN12384721, study PRJNA508395) | human gut metagenome | isolation source: healthy gut A | host: Homo sapiens | reverse complement strand
CATGTATTGGTTGTATAAATGCCAATACTATTAATATCAACACTATAACTATAATAATTATTTCAGGCTTTGCCTCTAATATTTTATTTGTCATACATAAACTCCCCTTTTTAAATATAATAACATTATACTTGTATTGTTTACAATTCCTTGTAATAAAGGCTAAACCTTCTCCAATAGCATAAATGAAAAATAGCATCTAATAATAGAAACAATTATAAAAACAATAGCAAGGTCTTCAACAAAACAACCAGATATACTACCTAAAATTCCTACAATTATTGCTAGTGTTTTTAATAATACTAGCAACTTTATTTTTGATTGGTTATTTACATTTGAATTTTTATTTCCATAGTCTCTACCGCTTCTTTTTATTCATGCAATTAATGCAAAAGTCCACCATTTTTCAATAAATTCTGTACTTGATATTTGCTTTCCACATTTTGAGACATTTTCAATATTTTCCATTATAAAACCTCCTTTTTAGATTATAATAATTATAGAAATATGGGATAGTTGATAATATTCCTATATTAGATAAAAACATAAAAATTAGCTTTGTTTATCAAAAAATATATTAATATAAATAAAGTGTATAAAATGTTTAAAATTGTAAAGATTTTATTATTAATGCAAAACATTTTATTATAAAATAGATAAAATATTCAACAGCCAAATAACTAAATATAATAATGTTCCTATGTATAAAATTAAAGAAATATCAACTCCAATATGAGTTAGATAAATTCAGTAACGTAAATATTATCTGTAATACTAAAGTGAGTACTAAAAATTAATTTGGATAACTTAATACTTACATTCTTTTGTAAAATCTAAGCAAAATAGAACCTAAATAAATAAGCATGACAATATTAAAAAGAAAGCCATGTTAGTATATAGATAATATCGTATAAAAATGATTGAGAAATGATTACAACTAAATTTACAATGATTCTATCCAAAAGAAAACCCTTTATGTTAAAATCAAAAAATTATCCCTGGTTTAAAATAGATATATCACAAATACATTGAAAATAAAATATTGAAAGAGAGCACAAAAATGATATTGTTTAAATGACCAAAATAAACATATCGAGGTGCTCTCTTTATGGGTAATAATATCACAGATAGATTAAAATATAAAGAGTCAATAGTAAAATTTTCAAAGAAAAATATGGAGTGGCAAAAGCAGCATATAAATTTGAGAATGTAAAAGAACAATATAGATGGAGAAATAGATATGATGGAACATTTAGAAAGTTTAAAAGATAAATCAAGACGTCCACATTTCACATCAAATCAACATACAGAGGAAGAAATAAAATTAATAAAAAATTATAAAAGAAACAATAAAGATACGGATTAGTAGTATTATGGATAAAATTACGTCAAGCAGGATATACAAAAGAACAATACAAGGATTGTATCATACAATGCAAAGATTAGGAATATACAAAAAACACCAAACAAAAAAGAAAGAGAAAGTGAACCGAATGAATGGGTATCAGGGAGAATATCCAGGGGATAAAGGTTCAAAATAGATATTAAGTATGTTCCAAAAGAAATGTAACCAGGCAAAAATTACAGGAAAGAGGAGAAAAATTTTATCAATATACAACCAATAGATGAATATTCAAGATTAAGATATACATGGTTTACAAATGCACATGATACATATATGCTTCAAATAGGAATTTGCAAGAAGATTAATTAAAATATTTTCCGTTTAAAATAAGAGACAATACAAACAGATAATGAATTTGAATTTACAAAATAGATTAAGTTGGCAAACATTTTTTGAAAGATAAAAAACAATGTTTGAAAACACATTAGAAGGTAGGATTAGAATATAAAGTAATAAAGCCACATACACCAAAACAAAATGGAAGAGTGAAAGAAGTCATAGAAAAAGATCAAGAAAGATTTTACTATAAAAGAGTATTTTATAGTTTAGAAGATTTAAATCAAGGAAAAGAATGGAGAAAAAGAATATAATAATTTTCCTATGGGACCACTAGGATAGTTGGCGGAGTCCAAGGAATTCATAAAAAATATAAAAGTCAAGAAGAATCGTTATTTGCAATATAGGTGCTCAAAGTATTTATTTTTTAAATAATTTGTGACAAATGATTGACTAACCTACAGTGAATTGAAAAAATTTTATTTTAAATATTGTAAAAATAATTTTTATATGATAATATGTTTTTGATTATAAAAATATTAAAAAATTGAAAAATTATGGTAGTAGGTGTTGTAATTGCAATAATAGTTTTAATTGCTATATATATGTGTTAGTTCAATATAATTCATTTGTGAAATTGAATAATAAGAATAAAGTGAGGCTTTTTCAACAATGGATGTTTATCTAAAAAACGTTGGGATTTAATTCCTAATATTGTTGAAACAGTAAAAGGTTATGCAAAACATGAAAGTCAAGTTTTAGAAGATATTGTCAAATTAAGAAATTTATCTTATGATAAAATGTCATTATCAGATAAAATTGAAACAAACCAACAATTGTCTGGTGAATTATCTAAAATTATGGCTGTTGCAGAAAGTTATCCAGATTTAAAAGCTAGTCAAAATTATTCAGATTTAATAAATCAATTATCTAAAACAGAAGATGAAATTGCTAATTCAAAAAATATTATTATAATGCAGTTGTACGAAACTTAAATACAAAGTTGAAATGTTTCCAAGTAATGTTATTGCGAAAATGTTTAATTTTAAGACATTAAAATGTTTGAATCTAATGAAACAGAAAAAATAACGTAAAGGTACAATTTTAATTTGTAATAGTTTAAAATATATATTTTGCATGATTTTTAAAGTAAGACAAAAATTTAGTTTAGAAAAGCTAGGAATTTTATTATTATATTTGTCTTTGTGTAAATCAAGAAAGGAATAAATTAAAAAATGAAACAAAAGATAGTTATAATTAGTATATTTATCATGGTGTTACTACTAAGTGTTATGATACCTAGTAGAGTTTCTGCAATTACTAGTGCTGGTGGATATACTATAGAAAATTATGATATTAATATGGTGAAGTTAAAATAGAGAATAATACTTTATATAACTGAGAAAATAAGTGTTAATTTTACTGGATATAATAAACATGGGATATTTAGAAAAATACCTTTTAAAAAATGTAGTTAGAAGATTAGATGGGACTAAATCTACAAATAGGGCAAAAGATTTCTATTATAGGTGTGAGTGAGCAATATACGGTTTTAATGAAGATGGGTATAAGGTATTAAAAATTGGCGATAGTTCAACAACTGTTTATGGTGAGAAAAACTTATGTAATTAAATATAATTATAATATAGGTAAAGATAAATTAAAAATGAGGATGAGTTGTATTTTAATTTAATTGGAAATGAATGGGATACTGAAATTGAAAATGTAACATTTAATATCAAAATGCCAAAACCTTTTAATGAGGAAAATTTGGGATTTTCTAGTGGCTATAGGGTTCCACAAATAATGCAAATGTGGAATATGATATAGAAGGAAGACTATAACAGGTTTCTTAATAATATTTTATATCTGAAGAAGGATTAACCGTTAGACTTACATTGCCAGATGGATATTTTATTGGAGACTACTGATAATATTGATTATAAAGAATGGATAGGTATAGGAATTTCTGTAATTTTGTTATTATAGCTTTTTTGCTTATGGAGAAAGTATGGCAAAGATGATGATGTAGTTGATACAGTTGAATTTTATCCACCAGAGGGTTAAATAGTGCTGAATTGGGATATATGTATAAAGGATATACAGAAAGAAAGATGCAGTATCATTATTGATTTATTTGGCAAATAAAGGGTATTTGAGTATTAAAGAATTGCCAGGAAAAGAGATTGATTTAATAGGTTCTAGGGGATTTGTAATTGAAAAAGTAAAAGATTATGATGGTGATAATGAAAGCGAAAAGATATTTTTAATGGTTTATTTGATGGAAGGAATAAAGTTGGAAAAGGGGAGTTAGCTAATAAATTTTATATAGTTTTGGATAAGGTTAATAAAAGTATAGGAAAAAAAAGAAAATATAAGAAAAAATATTTGAAAAATCGTCATTAGGAAAAAAGATTTTTATTGTTACTGATGATTATTATAGTGTTTTTATTTATGGGTGGATGGAAATTATTTAAGGAATTTGATGAATTAAATATGCTAGTTGCAGCAGGATTGGGATTTTCATTATTTTTCTTATATAAAAAATCTAATTCCTTGATGGTGATACTTAATTCTTTTCTTTTTCTGATTGTTACATTTTTTGTTCAGCGAAAGATATTTTTACAGATAATTTATCTTTAGTGAAGTTTATAATTGAAAGTATAAGTATTATTCTGTTGATTTTGTTTTTAGGTATAATGAATAAAAAGAACAGAATATGGTACGAGAATGTTAGGGAGAATTAGGGGCTTTAAATATTTTTTAGAGACAGTAGAAAAGCCAAAACTTGAGGAATTAGTTATGAATGATTCAGAGTATTTTTACAATATTTTACCATATACGTATGTGTTAGGAGTTTCTAATAAATGGATGAAAAAATTTGAAGATATAGCTTTGGAAGAGCCGTTATGGCTTTATAGTTATGGAGTATTTAGTAATAAATCTTTTAATAAATTTATGCATTCTACGTATACATTAATATCAACATCTATGGCATCGACACCGACTGGTAGTGGAAATTCTGGAGGAGGTTTCTCTGGAGGAGGATCTGGCGGTGGTGGCCGGAGGTTCTTGGTAATTTTGTTTTTTAGATGTATATAAAAAAGTGAGAAAAGGATGATTTTTATTACGGAAGAATATTTTGAGAATTTGAATGTAGAGATAAAGGAATATTTAAAGATATTGTCTCCGGAATTTCCAGAGTGGTTATTAGAGTATATTAATACACCAGAGATGCTTAGAATTGATGGGATAGCTATGTCATGTGGTACAATGTATACAAAAGTGTATAATGATAAGTATTTTACTCTAATTTAACACATAGTATAGCTGTTGCTTTAATTGTTTGGCACTTTACTCATGATAAAAAGCAAACTATATCAGGTTTATTCCATGACATTGCTACTCCTGTTTTTAAGCATTGTATTGATTTTATGAATGGGGATTCGGAACATCAAGAATCTATTGAGGAGAGAACAGAGCAAATAATTAGAAATTCAAAGGAAATAATGAATTTATTGACAAGGGATAATATCAGAGTTGAAGAAGTTTCAGATTATCATATTTATCCAATTGCAGATAATGATACACCTAAATTAAGTGCAGATAGACTTGAATATACGTTGTCAGGAGGATTGTATCAAGTAAAGGTGTTTGATCTTGATGATATTGAGAAGTATTATAATAATTTAATAGTAACCAAAAATGAAGATGGTATAGATGAATTAACATTTCAAGATGTAAAATTTGTGAAAATTTTATTCATAATATTTCAAAAATGTGGCCTAGATGGATTGAAGATGAAGATAGATTATGTATGCAATTTATAGCAGATATTGTTAAGTCTATGAAAGTAAAAGGATATATTAAAGTAGAGGATTTGTATAATCTTTCAGAGAAGGAAGTAATACAATTAATTAAAAATTGTGAGGATACATATATAAGTGATGCATTTACAAATTTTGAAAATGCTACAAGGGAATCTGTTTATAAAAAATGATGTGCCAAATGAAAATATTTATTGTACTAGCGTAAAAGGTAAAAAAAAAGATATATAAATCCTTTAGTTTGTTTTAATAATGGTGTTCATAGAATAAAAGATATTTCTGATATGGCTAGAACTGATATTAATGAATTTTTAAATATGAAAGTACATACATATATTGGTTTTGATTTTGATTTTAAACCATAACAAAAAAATCGACTGTAAAAGTCGATTTTTTGTTTGATATAATAATAGTATTTTGGTGGGCAGGGAAGGATTCGAACCTTCGTACTCAAATGAGAACAGATTTACAGTCTGCCGCCTTTAGCCACTCGGCCACCTACCCATCTGTTAAAACGATATGCGCTTAACACTTTGTCATTATACTATTTGAAATAAAAGTTGTCAATAGTTTTCAAAAAAAAAAAAAAAATTAAAATGATAGTATGTGTTAAGCAAAATATTGATATTTTGAATAATTATAATAACATATAATAAAAATAAAAATCAAATTATTAAAAAGAGAAAAAGGAGAATAATATACGAAATAATGAGATAAAATAAAATAAATAAAGAAAAATTTAAAAAAATTAAGAAAAGAAAATTTGTATTAATTAAATAGATATGCTAAAATAAAATCAGCTTAGGAAGTAAAGCAAAATAAATAATTAAATAGTTATTAATTTACCCTGCATAGTACGTGTAGACAGAATTTTTAGAACCAACAAGTATAGAAGAGGGGCCAATCTCAAAAATATGGCGTGCATGCTCACCGTTAGGATTGTGAGAAGCCCACAAGTATTTTGGTAGGCACCCACCTGTTTTTAGGAACAGGTCCTTAAAAATTCAAGACATCTTACGGCTAAGGCGGGGAATTTTTTTTTTATAAAGGAATGAAAAAATGTCAAAATTTGTACACTTACATATACATAGTGAATTTAGTTTATTAGATGGAGCAAATAGAATAAAAGATTTACCTGTAAGAGCAAAAAAAGTTAGGTATGGATGCAATAGCATTAACAGATCATGGAGTAATGTATGGGGCAATAGATTTCTATAAGGCTTGTAAAAAAGAAGGAATAAAACCAATAATAGGCTGTGAAGTATATGTAGCTGTGCGTTCTAGATTTGATAAGGAGCCAGGTATAGACAACAAATATTATCATTTAATTTTACTTGCTAAAAATAATGAAGGATATAAAAATTTAAGTAAACTTGTATCATTGGGATTTGTGGATGGATATTATTATAAACCTAGAATAGATAGAAAATATTAGAAAAAATATCATGAAGGTTTAATATCTTTAAGTGCATGTTTAGCTGGAGAAATCAATCAAAATTTATTAAATGGAAGAGAAGAAGAAGCGGAAAGAGTTGCATTATGGCATAAATCAGTTTTTGGGGAAGATTATTATATAGAAATTCAAAATAATGGTATACAAGAGCAAGTTTTAGCAAATCAAAAATTAATAAAATTAGCTAGAAAATTAGATATACCAATAGTTGCTACAAATGATGCACATTATTTAAGAAGAGAAGATGCATATAATCACGAAGTCTTGTTGTGTATACAAACAGGAAAAGAATGAGTGATCCAGATAGAATGCATTTTGACACAGATGAATTATATGTAAAATCACCAGAAGAAATGAGTGATTATTTTAGTAATTTTCCTGATGCTATAGAAAATACTGTAAAAATAGCAGATAAATGTAATGTTGAATTTGAATTTGGACATACAATTTGCCCAATTATGATGTTCCACCAGAGTTTGCAACACATTATGATTATTTAAAAAAGTTGTGTGATGATGGTCTAAAAGAAAGATATGGAGAAAATCCTTCAAAAGAGATAATGGAAAGAGCAGAATATGAAATATCAGTTATAAAAAAGATGGGCTATGTTGACTACTTTTTGATTGTGTGGGATTTTATTCATTATGCTAAATCACAAGGGATACCAGTAGGACCAGGTCGTGGTTCTGGAGCAGGTTCAATATTAGCATATTGCATAGGAATTACAGATATAGACCCAATAAAATATAAATTACTGTTTGAGAGGTTTTTAAATCCTGAAAGAGTTAGTATGCCAGATTTTGATATAGATTTTTGTTATGAGAGAAGACAAGAAGTAATAGATTATGTTGCAAGAAAATATGGGCATGACCATGTATCACAAATTATAACTTTTGGAACAATGTCTGCAAGAATGGTTATTAGAGATGTTTCAAGAGTTTAGATGTTCCATATTCAGAAGCTGATGCTTTAGCTAAAATGATACCAAATGAAATTACATATAACAATAAAAAAGGCTTTGGAGCAAAATATAGAATTAAAGCAAAGATATGAAAATGAACCAGATATAAAAAATCTTTTAGGATATAGCGATGGGATTAGAAGGAATGCCAAGACAGACTTCAACACATGCTTGTGGAATAGTTATAACAAAAGACCCAGTAGATACTTATGTTCCTTTGTATGTAAGAGATAATCAGATTTCTACGCAATATATAATGACAACATTAGAGGAATTAGGACTTTTAAAAATGGACTTTTTAGGGTTACGTACTTTAACAGTTATTCAAGATACTATAAATTTGGTTGAAAAAATAGAGGAATAAAAGGTTGAGTATGATAAAGATATGGCAGATCCTAAAAGTATATAAATTGTGGCAAGATGGAAATACCTCTGGTGTGTTTCAATTTGAAAGTCAAGGAATGACAAACTTTATGAAAGAACTAAAACCAGACTGTTTGGAAGATTTAATTGCAGGTGTGTCTTTATATAGACCAGGTCCAATGGACCAGATACCACGTTATATAAGAGGAAAACAAAATCCAGGTCATAATGAATATACTCATCCAAGTTTGGAACCAATACTAAATGTAACTTATGGTTGTATGGTTTATCAAGAACAAGTAATGCAGATAGTGCGTGATTTAGCCGGATATTCATTAGGTAGGGCAGATTTAGTTAGACGTGCTATGGGTAAAAAGAGACTTGATGTAATGGCTAAAGGAAAGAGAAGTATTTATAAATGGCCAGTAGATGAAAATGGAAATGTAGTAGTGCCAGGTTGTGTAAGGAATGGAATAGATGCTGAATCAGCTAACAAGATTTTTGATGAGATGGCGGAATTTGCTAAATATGCATTTAACAAAAGTCATGCAGCTTGTTATGCAGTAGTAGCATATAGAACAGCTTATTTGAAGGCATATTATCCAGCAGGAATTTATGGCTGCAACATTAAATAGCTTTTTGTTTTAGGAAATTTAGATAAAATTCCTCAATATATTGATGAATGTAAAAGACTAAAATAAATAGATTTTGAAACCAGATATAAATAAAAGTATGACTAAATTTAGTGTTGAAGATGGAAAAATCAGATTTGGTTTAGGAAGCATAAAAAATGTTGGTAATGCACCTGTTGATGCAATTATAGAAGAAAGAGAATCAAATGGTTTTTAAAGGTTTTATAGATTTTTGTGAAAGAATGATTGATAAAAATGTAAATAAAAAATGTGTAGAAAGTTTAATAAAAGCAGGCGTATTTGAAGATTTTGAACAGACTAGAGCAACTTTATTAGCATCTTTTGAACAAATAATTGATGGAATTCAGAGTGAAAAAAAAAGAGGACTTGATGGTCAAGGTTTCTATGTTTGATATGGGAACTAATGAAGAAAAAGGAGGAGATGCAAGATAAAAAATATGCTTTTGAAATACATCCTGAAGTTTCTGACAAAGATAAACTTTCTATGGAAAAAGAAATGTTAGGCATCTATATTTCAGGACATCCTTTAGAAAAATATAGAAAGCTAATTCAAGAGCAAACTAATATTAGTACATTAGATTTAAATCAGATTGACGAACAAATAATGGTGAAAATATAGAACATGGATATAATAATGTAAAAACTAAATTTAAAGATGGACAACAAATAAAATATGCAGGAATTATAACTGCTATAAAAAAAAATATACTAAAAATAATAAAATTATGGCTTTTGTTACAATAGAAGATTTATATGGTAGTACTGAAATAATTATTTTGAAAATGCGTATATGAAAAGCAAAGATTATTTAATAGAAGAAAATATTGTTATTGTGGATGGTAGATTAAGCATTAGGGAAGATGATGCAACAACAATTATTGCAAATGAAATTAAAGATTTTAAAGAACAAAAAAAAGTTGTGGAGCTATTTTTGTAAATGATAAAATTATAAGTATTTTTAAAAAATTATGTTGACAAGTGAAGACTAAAAATGATATAATAATTTGAAAAAATATTATATGCGTGGTGTACCAAGGAGGAAAGAAATGAGGTTATCCAAAAAGTGTTATGGCAAAAAAAGTAACAAACTACAAGAGATTAAAAAACGGTTTAAACGTATTGGATGTTTGAACAGTTGGATTATAACAGAGTTCGTTTTGGACAATTGTTACAATGGATGAAACTAACAAAAACTTAAAATGGACAGAAGATTTTTTGTTGGAAAACTTGTAAACATGATATTTCTACAATTGACATTTAGCTTGATTGCTTATTGTACTAGAGACATCGTGGTAGCTGTTTTTTCGGCTATAATGTTAGCAATTATAATAATTTCAGCTTTTGTTATGTTGAGAGCAAGAGAAGTACAGGAGATAAACTATATTTTTGTCTAAAGAACAAAATAGGAGAAGTTGGTAACCACTCAAGAAACAAAAAAGAAAAAGCATAATAGTAATTCTGGTAGAATTATTATTATGCTTTTTTCTTTGCAATTGTAATAGGTCTTTGATATGTAAGCAACACTTCTTCATGCAACTAAATATCGGAACAATTATGATAATATAAATATAGAAGTTTGTCAATAATATTAATTTTAACATACAAGTAAAACACAAAAATTCACAAAAAATTAGCACAGACTATTGACAAGTGCTAAAAAAAATAGTAATATATAAAAAGTAGTTAGCAATCAAACATAATGAGTGCTAAGTGAGGTGAAAAAATTGGACGAAAGAAAGAAGAAAGTATTACAGGCGATAGTAGAAGAATATGTAAATACAGCAGAACCAGTTAGTTCAAATTTGTTGACACAAAAAATGAATTAAATAATTATAGTAGTGCAACAATTAGAAATGAAATGGCTGATTTGGAAAAAGGCAGGATACTTAGAAAAACACATACATCAAGTGGAAGAATACCGTCAGAAAAAGGTTATAGATATTATGTTGATGAATTATTAAGAGATGATAATATTAGTTTAGAGGAAATAAAATATATAAGTGATAAACTAGAAACAAAAGTGAATGAAATTGAAGATTTAACTAAAATTGCAACGTCAACATTATCTGAAATAACACATTATACAACATTGGCTATAGGACCAAGTACAGATACTCAAACTATAGAGGAAATTAAGTTTGTGATGTTAGGTCAAAGAATGCTTATGGCTGTTATATTAACTAATTATGGAATGGTTAAAGAGACTATTATAAAATTTGATGAGGATATATTAGAAAAACAAGTTGAGACTATAAATTATATGTTTAATAAAAAGTTGAAGGGACAGCCACTTGAAGTTATAGATCTTCCATTAGAAGAATATTTAATAAATGAAATGAAGTATAGTGTAAAAGTTATAAAACCTATAATAGAACAGATAAAGAGAGTTTTACAAGAAGAAAGACAGTTGTACTTAGAAGGGGGCTAATAAATCATTTGATTTGCCGGAATTTAATAGCTTGAGGTTGCTAAGAATTTTGTTAATATTATAGATGAAAAAGAGTTGATGGCTGATATGCTGGATTCTGGTTTCGCAAAAAGATATTAATGTGTATATAGGAGATGAAAATGAAAGAGAACAATTAAAAGATTTTAGTGTTATTACTTTTAAACATAAAGTTGGTAATAGGGATTTGGGTACAATTGGTATTATAGGTCCTAAACGTATGGATTATTCAAAGGTTATCTCTGTTATGAAATATATTAATAAAAATTAAATGAAAAAAGATATGTAATTATCTTGGAAAGAAGGTATAAAATGTCTGAAAAAGAGAAAAAATGTAAATGATGTAGATTTGGAAAATGAAGTTAGAAATGATGATAAACAGGAAAATTCTCAGGAACAGGAAATGCAAAAGTTGAAACAGGAGTTGGATGATATTACTGATAGATATAAGAGAATTTTGGCTGAGTTTGAAAATCATAAGAAAAGAAGCCAAAAGGAGAGGAATAATTTGTATAATTCTATTTTGGGTGATATTGTTGAATTGATGTTGCCTATTTTGGATAATTTGGAAAATGCTGCTAGAGTTGAGACTAAGGATGAGGAGTATAAGAAGGGTGTTGAACTTGTGTTGAAACAGTTTAAGGATACTTTGAGCTCTAAGGGTGTTGAGGAAATTAGGGCTTTGGGTGAGACTTTTGATCCTGAACTTCATGAGGCTGTTAGTAGTGTGCAGGATGATTCTAAAGGTGAGAAGGAGATTGTGCAGGAGTATAGGAAGGGCTACAAAATTGGTACTAGGGTTATTCGTCATTCTATGGTTGTGGTCGCAAATTAAATCGATTAAAAGCAATAATCTTCACATTTTCAATTCAAACTATAAACTTCGACGTACACTCGTACGACTTCAGCTTATAGTTTGAATTGAAAATGCAAATCTTATCACTTTTAATCAATTTACAATAATTATAAGCAGCATCTTACGTCGTTAAACTTCATAAAATTTTTTTTCAATGTACACAAAGTACAATTTCAAAAATTTTTATTTGTTTGCCTTGTAATATACTACTTCTAATTAATTTAACAAATATGATATTTAAACTATAAACTTCGACGTACACTCGTACGACTTCATCTTATAGTTTGAATTGAAAATGCAAATCTTATCACTTTTAATCAATTTACAATTTAATTTTATAAATATGTTATTAATTTTAAAATATAAAAAATTAGGGAGGAATTAAAAATGGGAAAGATTATAGGTATAGACTTAGGTACAACAAATTCATGTGTGGCTGTTATGGAAGGAGGAGAACCAGTAGTTATACCAAATGCTGAGGGAAATAGAACAACACCATCTGTTGTTGCTTTTTCTAAAAATGGTGAAAGACTAGTTGGTCAAATAGCTAAACGTCAAGCTGTTACAAATCCAGATAATACAGTTATTTCTATTAAGAGAAAAATGGGTACAGCTGATAAAGTTAAAATTGAAGGTGATAATTTTACACCTCAAAAGATTTCAGCTATGATTTTACAAAAATTAAAATCTGATGCAGAAAATTATTTAGGCCAAAAAAGTTTCACAAGCTGTTATTACAGTACCTGCTTATTTTAATGATAGTCAAAGACAAGCAACTAAAGATGCTGGTAAAATTGCAGGATTAGAGGTTTTGAGAATTATAAATGAACCTACAGCTGCTGCTTTAGCTTATGGAATGGATAAAGAACAAGATCAAAAAAATCTTAATATATGATTTAGGTGGAGGTACTTTTGATGTTTCTATTCTAGATATTGGTGATGGAGTTTTTGAAGTTTTATCTACAAGTGGTAATACACATTTAGGTGGAGATGATTTTGATAATGCTATTATTGAATATTTAGTTTCTGAGTTTAAAAAATCAAATGGAATTGATTTAAAACAGATAAAATGGCTATGCAAAGATTAAAAGAAGCTGCTGAAAAAGCTAAAATTGAGTTATCAGGTGTTCAACAAACTCAAATTAATTTGCCATTTATTACAGCTGATAGTACAGGACCCAAACATTTAGATGTTACTTTAACAAGAGCTAAATTTGAAGAATTAATTCATGATTTAGTAGAAGCTACAGCAGGACCAGTTAATCAAGCCTTAAAAGATGCAGGTTTGACAGCAAATGATATTCATAAAGTTTTATTAGTTGGTGGTTCTACAAGAGTTCCAGCAGTTCAAGAGGTTGTTAAAAAATTACAGGAAAAGAACCAGATAAGGGTATAAATCCAGATGAATGTGTTGCTATTGGTGCAGCTATTCAAGGTGGTGTTTTATCAGGAGATGTTAAAGATTTAGTATTATTAGATGTAACACCATTATCATTAGGTATTGAAACTTATGGTGGAGTATTTACAAAATTGATAGAGAAATACAACAATACCAACTAAAAAATCACAAATATTCTCAACAGCTGCAGATGGTCAAACATCAGTTGAAATTCACGTTGTTCAAGGTGAAAGACAAATGGCTGCATATAATAAGACTTTAGGAAGATTCCAATTAACAGGTATTCCAGCAGCTCCAAGGGGGAGTGCCACAAATCGAAGTAACATTTGATATAGATGCAAACGGTATTGTACATGTATCTGCTAAAGATATGGCTACAGGAAATAGTCAAGATGTTTCTATTACAGCATCAACAAATTTAACAGAAGAAGACATTGATAAAGCTGTTAAAGATGCAGAAGCTCATGCTGCTGAGGATAAAAAAGAAGAAGGAAGAAATCGAAGTTAAAAATAATGCAGAAAGCTTAATTTATAATAGTGAAAAAACTTTAGGTGATTTAGGTGATAAAATTAGTGGTGAAGAAAAAGCTAAAGTTCAAACAGAAATAGATAATACTAAAAAGCTTTGGAATCAAATAATACAGACCAAATTAAAGAAGCTACAGAAAAATTAACAAAAGTATTTTATGATATGTCAGAACAATTATATAAAAATGCAAATCCAAATGGAGCTGCTGGTGTAGATCCAAATGCTGCAAATGGAGAAGAAACAAAAATGATGGTAATGTTTATGATGCAGATTATAAAGTTGAAGATGATGATAATAAATAATGTTTAATTAGGTGAGAGGTTGGAATTATCCAGCCTCAAACTTTAGGTACATATTAAATTATGGAGGTGAAATAAGTGGCATCAAAAAGAGATTTTTATGAAGTATTGGGAGTTCAAAAAACAGCAACAGATGATGAATTAAAAAAAGCGTATAGAAAATTAGCTAAAAAATATCATCCTGATGCAAATCCAGATAATAAAGAGGAAGCAGAAGCAAAATTTAAAGAAATAAATGAGGCTTATGAAACATTATCAGATCCTCAAAAGAGGAAAATGTATGATCAGTTTGGACCTGATGGTCCACAAGGGTTCGGAGGAAATGGAGGGCCTTTTGGCGGTCAAGGAGGATATTATTCATATACAGGTGGTTTTGACGGTTTTAGTGATTTTGGCGATTTTAGTGATATTTTTTTCTTCTTTTTACAGGAGGATTTGGAGGTAGACAGTCTGGAAGAAGACCATCTGGACCAAGAAAAGGTGCGGACTTAAATGTTCATGTTGATATATCATTTGAAGATGCATTTTTAGGTGTTGATAAAGAAATTATAATAACAAGAAATGAAACCTGTAAAGAATGTAATGGTACAGGGGCTAAACCTGGTACAAAGCCTGTAAAGTGTCCAACATGCCAAGGTACTGGTCAAGTAAAACAAGTTCAAAATACAATTTTAGGTTCTGTACAAACAACTAGAACTTGTTCAGAATGTCATGGAACAGGAGAAATTATAAAAGAACCATGTGAGGCTTGTAAAGGAAAGGGAACTGTTAGAAAACAACCAAAAATAAAATTCCATATACCAGCAGGTATTGATGATAATCAAACTGTTGTATTAAGAAATGAGGGGACCCTGGAGAAAAGGGTGGACCAAATGGGGATTTATATATTACGGTTAGAGTTAAAAAACATAGTATATTTTCAAGAAAAGGAAATAATGTGTTATGTGAAATACCAATAACAATAACACAAGCAACTTTAGGTGCAGATTTGCAAATTCCAATGGTTGATGGTTCTAAGGAAACATATAGGATTCCAGAAGGAACTCAAACTGGTACAAAATTTACTATTAGAAATAAAGGTTTCAAGAGTGTAAAATTCAACAGCTCAGGGTGATTTTGTATTTACAGTAACAGTTCAGACACCAAAGAGGTTGTCAAAAGAGCAAAGAGAGTTATTAACTCAACTTGCAAAAACTATGAATGAACAGCCTCCTATTAAGAAAAGAGGATTATTTGGATAATAAGTAATTTTAGATTTATATATGAAATAGCAATTTTTTGATTGCTATTTTTACTTTTTATAGTAAAATAAGGAAGAATAATACGAAACTTATTTTTGCATTGTTATTAATGTCCGCTTTTGTTTTATAATTAAATATGGATAATTGATAAAGTTTTACTAAATAGTGAGGATAAGTTTTATAAATTAAAAGTTGATAAAAGCAAGGTAATGATATGAAAAAATAGAAAAAAATAAAAAGAAAGAAAACAGTAAAAGACAAATAAAAAAAGGAAAGTATTGTTTATATCTAGTACAGGTGGGCATTTAGATGAATTACTACAATTAAAACCATTATTTTCTAAATATGATTCATATATAATAACTGAGAAAGATAAATCAAATGAGAGTTTAAAAAGAAATATATGGAGAAAAATTGTATTTTTTGCCTTATGGAACAAGAGCAAAATTATTTACATATATTTTTAAATATTTTTATTTGTGTTTAAGAACTGTTTATTTATATTTAAGAATAAGACCAAAAGTGATAATAACTACAGGTACACATACTGCAGGACCAATGTGTATATTAGGCAAAATATTTGGAAGTAAAATAATTTATATCGAAACATTTGCAAATAGAAATAAAAAAACAGCAACAGGAAGATTAATATACCCAATAGCAGATTTATTTATTGTACAATGGGAAGAAATGTTAACACTATATCCTAAAGCTGTTTATGGAGGTTCAATATATCAATGATATTAGTATTATTAGGAACACAAAATAATAGTTTTCATAGGCTATTAGAAGCAGTTAGATAAATTGGTAGAAAAAAAAATAAATGAAAAAATAATTGTACAAGCAGGTTATACAAAATACGAATCAAAAACATGAAAATATTTGGCTTAATATCAAGGAAAAAATTGGAAAATATCAAGAAAAAAGCAGATTTAATAATTACACATGGAGGAGTGGGTCAATTATAAGTTCAATAAAAAAAGGAAAAAAAGTAATAGCAGTACCTAAGATTACATAAATATGGATGAACATGTGAATAATCATCAAAGAAATAGTTGAGAACTTTTTAGCAGTAAAGGTTATATTTTAGGAATAAAAGATGTTGAAAAATTTAGAAGAAGCTATTTTAAAAAAAAAAATTTTAAACCTGTAAAATATAAACTTTAGAAAAGGTAAAATAAAATAAAAAAATAATAGAAGAATTTATAGACAATATTTTCAAAATATAGAAGATTAAAAAGAATAAAAATTTGGCTTTTTTTGAATTTGTTTATAGAAGAAATGGAATGATAATAAAAGATGGAAGAAGAAAGAATTGATAAATCCTGAGTTGGAAAATTCAGGTGAGGAGAGATTAGAAAAATTCATTAAGACCTCAAAATTTGGATGAATATATTGGTCAAAACAAAATAAAAGAAAACATGAAGATATATATAGAATCAGCTAAAAAAAGAGGGAACCATTAGATCATTTTTTATTATGGACCACCAGGACTAGGAAAAACAACACTTGTCAAATATAATTGCAAATGAAATGAAATCTAATATAAAAATAACATCAGGCCCAGCAATTGAAAAACCAGGAGATTTGGCAGCATTATTGACAAACTTGTCAGAATTTGATGTTTGTTTATAGATGAAATTCATAGATTAAGTAAAAGCGTAGAAGAGATATTGTATCCAGCTTTGGAAGATTATACTTTAGATATTATAATAGGAAAGGGACCAAGTGCAAGATCTATAAGATTAGATTTACCTAAGTTTACTTTAATAGGAGCCACTACAAAAGCCGGTTCATTAACAACACCATTAAGAGATAGGTTTGGAATTGTACATAGATTAGAATTATATTCTGTAGATGATTTAGCTAAAATAGTAAAACGTTCTGCTGGAATATTAGATGTACAAATAGATGAAAAGTGCAGCTATTGAAATAGCAAGAAGATCTAGAGGAACGCCAAGAATTGCAAATCGTTTATTAAAAAGAGTTAGAGATTATGCATTTGTTTTAGGTGATGGAGACATAGACTTAAAGATTACAAAATTAGCATTAAATAAGCTTGGAAATTGATGAATTAGGGTTTAGATGAAATAGATAGAAAATTATTAGAAACAATGATAGTACAATATGGGGGTAGAGCAGTTGGAATTGAAGCATTAGCAGCAACTGTAGGAGAAGAAATAGACACGTTAGAAGATGTGTATGAACCATATTTGATTCAAATAGGATTTATAGCAAGAACTTTAAGAGGAAGAATGGTTTTACCACCAGCTTATGCACATATTGATATGATTTTAAAGGATAGTTGTTTAACAGATATTATAATATTTTAGTAGTTATAAGTTTTATAATGTCTGTTTTTTGTATTTTTAATAGAAAGAAGGAAAATGTATGAAAAAATTTTTAAAAGGAATATATTTTTATTATATTTGTATTTGCATTTGTCTTAAGTACAATATTATTAAATCTGTTAGAGATTTGGATGAAATTTGGAATTATAATGTGGCTAGAAATATTGCTAAAGGGTTAATTCCATATAAAGATATAAGTACAATAACAACACCTTTTTGCCAATGCTTAATAGTTTGTTTTAAAATTTTTGCAGATGAACTTATTGTAATGCGTGTATTGGCAAGTGCTTTAATTACTGCAATTGTGTATGCTATATAAGATATTAAAAAAAAGTAACAGGTGAAAGCAATATAAGCATTATAGCTGCTTTTATGTTTCTACTTTTGTTAAGGAAAACTATTGTATAGATTATAATTATATGACTTTATTTTAGCATTTCTTTTGGCATATTTGGAATTAAGAAATAATAGTAGCATTAGAAATAAAGATGAAACAAGACAGGAAAATAATAAAACAAAAATAACAAAAGAAATTGATAAAAAGGAAATAGTTCATGAAATATTACAAGGAGTTTTAGCTGGACTAGCAGTGTGTACTAAACAAAGTGTAGGATTTTTTTATTGCTATTGCTACAGTGATTTTTCCAGTAACTCAAAGGTCAACATTAAAAAAATGGGTTTACGTATAAGTGGAATGGGCAATACCTGAATTTTATTGATTATATATTTTACAGTGACTGATGCGTGGAGTGAGTTTTTTAGTTATGCTGTTAAAGGAATATCAACATTTAGTAATTCAATACCATATAAAATGTTGTATAAAGAAAAACAATATTATTGAAGTACTTGCAAGAACATTGCCAGTGGTTATTGTATTTATAATAATTATTACAATAATTTTTTTAATAAAAATTATAAAAGAATAAAAAGTAGATAGTGAAGATGTTAAAGAAAAAGACGAAGATGTAGATGAGCTAAGTAAAAAAAACAACAGCTAAATATTTTAATAAATATAGATTTCAAAAAAAATATAATTATACTTACTGTTTATAGTTTACCAATGTTAATTGTGATTTATCCTATTGCTGATAAAATTCATTTTTGATAGGAAGTTTAATGGTTTGGGTTGAATTTACTTATATAGTGTTATACTTTTTTTAAAAACAATATTGTCAAAAATAGTAGATAAAATTATAAACAAGACAAAAAACTAATAAGCTAAATGAGTTGGAAATAGAAAATGAAGAAACTAGAGTAAAATCAGTAGTAAGGTATATATATAAATCAATGACTATAATAATTTGCATAGTATTTGTGGATGTTATAGTTTCTGGAATTTGTCAAAATGTTATGTTGTATAATAAAGAAGATATAAATAAAGAAATTTCACATTATAAAGGTATAGAAGTGCCAAATAATTTAAAAAGAAAGAATTGCAGCAATAGAAGAATTTACAAATAGAATGAAGAAAGAAAATAAAAAGTATATATATTAGATGCGGAAGCAACAATATAATATACCATTAGATGTTTATATAAAAAATTATGATATGTTTTAAAAGGTAATATAGGTAAATATGGTGAAGATGGTATAATAGAACAAATAAAAAATGATGAAGATAATGTTGTTTATTTAATAAAACAAGAGGGGTATGCTTTGAACTGGCAGACTCCTACAAAGGTAATAGAATATGTGAGAAATAATATGAAGGAATTAGAAAAAGTAGATATTTTTGTTGCTATGGAAAAATAGAAAATTTAAATGTTTTGAAAAAAGAAGAATTTTAGGAAGTTGTTTGAAGATTTAAGAGTTAAAATCTGTTAAAGCAAATTTTGTGTGAATATATTAATTTGGAAGGATGTACTTTTTAATGAATTTAAAGGAATGGTGTAAAAATAATTATAATAAGGTAATATTTATTAGTTTATGTATTTTTTTAGTTCTATTGTTTATATGCAATTTATTATGGGACATTATGCAACAGATACATATAATATTGCTTATGTGGGATATGATACATATATGAAAATTGGTATTTAACAGATGGTAGAATTTTTTCAGCTATGTTTTTTACTTATAATGAAAATATGTAATTTGCCTGTACATAGTGCTAATACAATATCACTTTTGTTTGCTATAGTTATAACTAATATAAGTGTAATGAAAATATTTAATTGGACAGAAAAAATATGTGCAAACAAAAAATATAAAAGGAAAAAGATAATTTTGCTAATAATATGTTATGTGATTTTTTGGAATTTTACTTATATAGAAAATATGTATTTTTTAGAAAGTTCGATAATGGCTTTAAGTGTGCTTTTTATACAATGTCAGCAATAAGTTTGGTGGAAAAAAAATAAATATAGTTTTTAAAAGCTTTGATGTTTGCGATTTTGGGAATTATAAGTTACCAAGGTACAATTGGATTTTTGTTTATACTAACAGCGTTATTAACTTTTATAAAAAATCCTAAAAATTATAAGGCAAATATTGTAGATATTGTAAAAAGTGGATTAATTGCAGGAATGGCAGTAATAGTAGATTTTGCAATAGTTGCAATTGTAGAGAATCTGATTGGAACAAAACAAACTAGATTAAGTGATTTTACTAGAATATTTCTTAATATAAAAATTATATTAAAAAATACAAAAGATGTGTTAACAAAAACGTGTAATTTATATCCTGAAAATTTATTTATAATATGGATAATTGCTTTGCTAGCAATATTATTTGTATATGAAATAAAAAACAAGGATGAGCTTATTAAAGAAAAAAAGTTAGTGTGATTTTAAAATATATATTATTAGTAATATTGGCTATTTTTAGTAGCTCAGTGATATATATTATTTCTATGAGTGGCTTTTGGGCTGGAAGATTAAGGTTTGCTATAGGAAGTTTGATAGGAATATTGTTTTTATATATCGCTACACAAACAAGATTGTTTTTTAGAAAAGAAGCAAAAAGAAAAAACTTTTTGTATCTGATGTTACTATAGTTTTGCTAGTAATATATTTTCTTACAGTGGTAGTTTTTAATGTTTTTTATGTATGAACATAGACAGGTAAATAAATTGGAAAAACAGGAAAGTGAAAGAATTTTAGAATATATTAGTAAATATGAAGAAGAAACTAAAAATGAAGTAAAAAGTACAAGTAATTACTATCGAATGTGAGGAGGAAAAATCTTATTATTCACAAGTGGCTGCTCATAATGTATTGACATATAATGGATTGAGTGCAAACTGGTCTGCTGTTGGGTGTTTAAATTTTTTAGTCAAAAAGAATTAATAGAAGAAAAGGGAGAAATATCACAAGAGATTTTATATGAAGTTATGGATAATGTGGAAGATGAAGTTTGTATAGGTGATACTATATATATGAAATGTTATATGTACTAAAATTAAAGAAAGAAGAGGATAAAAATGAAGTTATTAATGCATACTTGTTGTGCACCATGTAGTGTATATTGTATAGATGAATTAAGGGGAAGGAATAGAACCAACTGTGTATTGGTTTAATCCAAATATTCATCCTTATATGGAATATAAGGCGAGAAGAGATTGTTTAAAAGAATATACTAAAAAAGTATAAATGTTAATGCTATTTTTGAAGAAAATTATGGTTTGATGAATTTTGTAGAAACGTTTCTCAAGATTTGTTAGGTAGATGTAAAAACTATTGTTATCCAGTTCGTCTAGAACAAACGGCTAAATATGCTAAGGAACATGGATATGATGCTTTTACTACTACTCTTTTAATTAGTCCATATCAAAATCATGATGCTTTAATTGAAGTAGCTAAAATTATGGCTGAAAAATATGGTATTGAGTTTTTATATAGAGATTTTAGAATAGGTTTAGAGAGAGGGGCAAAATAAAGCTAGAGAATTAGGATTATATATGCAAAAATATTGTGGTTGTATTTTTAGTGAGGAGATGAGATATTATAACCACAATCCTATAAAACCAGTAATACCAATGGTTACGAGATACCAAAAGAACCTAGAATGCAGGTTAAAAATAGAAAATAAAGAAGATTATATTGATTTACTTTTAGAGGCAGATCCTTCAAAAGATATGATACACAAGTATTTGAACGATTCTGATGTATATGCTTTAAAAAAAGGGAGATGAGCTAATTTCTATTGCAGTTATTTTGCACATTGATAGGAAAACATTAGAGTTAAAAAATATAGTTACAACAGAAAAATACAGAAATAAAGGTTATGCAAAAACACTTTTAAAATCATTATGTGGTAATTATAAACAGAAATATGACAGAATGTTAGTAGGAACAACAGAGAATAACATTCCTTTCTATGTTAAGCAGGGGTTCGATAAATATGAGAAAACAGTTAAGAATTTCTTTATAGATAATTATAAATGAAGAAATAAAAAAAGATGGAAGATGGACTGATTTAATTTTATTCAAAAGATTTAAAGAAAAACAAAATATTGTATTATTGAAATAATATCTAACATATATAAAAGAAATTAATAGAAACAAAAAAGGAAAAAAAAAATGAAAAC
>VOFB01003455.1_pt1 | contig 22598 bp, 29 predicted proteins | sample 5384141 | NCBI WGS metagenome assembly VOFB01 (sample SAMN12384721, study PRJNA508395) | human gut metagenome | isolation source: healthy gut A | host: Homo sapiens | reverse complement strand
ATTACGCATTGGCTGGTTATAATGATGCCTGTACAGCCTTCGCACGCGGACAGTCCGCCATGTTTACTATCGGCAGCTATGCGGCCCCAGATCAAATGTGAATCCGGACATTGATATTGATACCTTTGTCCTGCCCGCCAGTGATAGTGCACAGGAGAATGTTCTCAACTCAGGCATTGACCAGTTTTCCATTATGGCGGACTGCCCTGAAAAGAAGCGGCCTATGAAGTCCTTGATTTCCTTCTTGCGGATGAGAATGTACAGGCCTACCTGGATAATCAGAACGCCGTGCCCTGTAAGAACGGGGGACTTTAAGCTTCCTTCCATGCTGGATGGCGTCGCCGATTATATTAAGGAAGGAAAATGGTGGATTATCAGGATCACCATTATCCGACGGAAATGGCGGTAGACGCCTGATACAGACCTATTTGATTCAAAAGATACCGATGCTTTTCTTTGCCGGTTTCGATCAGGACTGGCAGCGTTATAACTAGGGATTGATTGCCAAGGCAGCGGTGATGGAGGAAGAACATCCGGATACCGGTGCGGAAGGGGAACGACAATGAATAAGAAGAAAAATGAGTGACAGAGACAGAACCTTTCTGCTGATTACGATACCTATCCTGCTGTTGTTTTTCTGCTTCAATACGCCCCTTTGCTGAAAGGTTTTCTTTACAGCTTACCAATTTTAAAGTACATGGAAGCTATGATTTTGTTAAGCTGAGAAACTACATCGATCTTTTCCAGGATGCCCGTGTGGAAAATCCTACCTGTTTACCTTTAAGTTTGCGCTGGTTTCACAATCTGGTAAATGTCCTGAGCTGATTCTTGCCTGGGGCTGAACAGCAGAATAAAGGGAAAAAGCGCGCTCCGGGAATTTATTTTATACCCAATGTACTGGGCGGATTGGTGGTAGGCTACATTTCAGCTATCTTTTTACCTATATTCTGCCCGCGCTGGGGACAGGCGGCGGGAATCGAAAGCCCTGAGCACCAGCCTCTTGTCCGGAACCGGAACAGCCTGGTTTGCTATTGTGCTGGTATGCTCCTGGCAGTCGACAGCCATGAATACCATCATTTATATATCCGGGCTGCAGACCGTTCCCGAGGATGTGTATGAGGCCGGAGCCATAGACGGCGTCTCAGGCTGGAAAAAAGTTTTGGAGCCTGACCTTTCCTCTGATTATACCGTTCTTCTCCATTAATATGGTGCTTTGTATGAAGAAATTTCCTGATGGTATTCGATCAGATCATGGCGTTTGACCAAGGGTGGTCCGGCACAAGTACGGAATCCATTTCTATCTCATCTATAACAACGGTATGGAGCGGAGGACAGTTCGGTTTCCAGAGTGCCAATGCCTTTTTTGTGTTTTTTTATAGTTATAGTAGCAATATCCGTCATTCAGATGCAGAATTACCGGTAAGAAGGAGGAGCAGCTATGAAAAAAGGCGACAGCAAAAAGGAACGCAGCGGGTCAATTGGCCGGTTACGATTCTGTTGATTCTGGGAAGCCTTACGATTTTCTTCCCCTTATATATGGCAATCGTCATAGCCTTTAAAAGTCCCCCTCCGAAATGACCAATGACATCGCCGGAATTCTGTCCCTGCCCTCCGCATTCCGGCTGGATAACTTTACAGAAGCCATGCGGGTAACAGAGTTCTGGCATTCCTGGGAAACAGCCTCCTCATTACCCCTGTACGGTCATCCTTATAGCCATTGCGGTCCATTCCCTGGCCGGATACGCCATCGGGCCGGAATATGGCCCACAGCCGTTTTTATAATATTGCCTACCTGTACATCGTGAGCGGTATGTTCGTCCCTTTGCTATTCTCATGATGCCGCTGGTAAAGCAGACAGCCCAGATAGGACTGGCAAAACCGGGTGGGGGGTATCCTTTTGTATGTGGTATTCTATATGCCCATGAACCTGCTCCTGTATTCCGGCTACCTGAAAAAAACATCCTGCCTGCGCTGGAAGAAGCGGCAAGAGATGGAGCCAGCACCTGGGAGACTTACTGGAAAATCATTTTTCCCATTATGAAGCCCATGCACGCCACGGCAGCAGTCCTCACCGCGCTGGGAACCTGGAATGACGTAATGACGCCTCTTGTTATCATGTCCGGAACCGGGCACAATACGCTGCGCGCTTGCGCAGCTGAACTTCCAGACACAGTTCGCGGGACGAACTATAACCGGCATTCGCCTCTTACCTGCTAGCGCTGCTTCCTATTCTGATTTTCTATCTGTTCTGCCAGAAACAGATATTGAATGGCGTTGTAAACGGGGCAGTGAAGTAAGAAACAATTAATTTATTTCTGGTCATTACTGTATGAAATATGACAATAGCATCAAAAAAGCAGATGCTTAACCGGCATCTGCTTTTTTTTGGCGTGCGAAGCTTTCATCCCTGCGGATGTTTTATTTCCCGTTTTTATTTCGCAAAATCTCACCTTATGCGAAAATTAGAGTAAGTTTTAAACTGACATTTTATGGTAATTATAAACTCAACACTGAATTTATTGTAAGACAAGTTTTGTATTTTGTCAATTAATGCGTAAAAAAATATATTGAAATGTCATTTTCTGTCGCATCAGGTATAAATTACCGGAAATGACATTGCTGACAAACAGGTGACAGTAATTTTACGGAATACAAGCTACGTTTGAGTTGCCATAGATGGTGCAGTTAATTTATGAGCCGTCAAATAATTCGTCAGACGAAGGAGAGACTATGTAAAAGAAAAAGGGGAAAAATATCCAGATGAAAAGAAGACAAGCCGCTGAAGGACGGTGCTAACATGAAATCAATATGACGGCCGTCGAAAAATATGCTTGTCTATGGGAAAACCTACAAGGAAGTGAAGGAAAAGCTTTTTAAAGAAAGGGAACAGCTCCTGGAAAAAGGCGGACATGGCTGTTCTGCCTGCCGGCCTTACGATAGGGGAGGCCGCCGGGATGTGGCTGAGGACGCAGAGGCGCCTGAAGGAATCCACACTTTCCACCTATCGTTCCATTACAGAGAAGCATATATTCTGCCGCTGATTGGTTCCGTACCGGCGGAAGCCTGGGATTTTGCCGCATACAGAGAATATTTCAAAATTTCTGCGGAAGGGAAACAGGGAAAAAAATTCCGAGCAGTATCTGCACCAGATACACATTATTTTAGGACAGATTCGCAGTTCCTGAAGGACAAATACCACTGTAACCGGGCTGGAACAGCCCCCCACGCGCCTTTACCCCGCCAGACACAGGCCAGTACATCCCCTCTGGAAACAGATATACGGAAGCTGGAAGCATACCTGCAGAAAGAAGCGCCAAAAGGGATGTTACACCTGGGCATCCTCCCGACCGCCGCAGCGGAATCCGTATTGAGAACTGTGTGCCCTGAAATGGGCGATATCAGTTTTGAAAAAGGTACGATGCATATCGGCAGGACCCTGCAGAGAATCCGCACTTTTTGCAGTAACAGCGAGGAAGCAGGCTGTTATTCAACCGGAACGAAAATAATTACTTCCCCCAAAATCAGGTAATTCAGACAGAGAGATCCCGCTCCCCGGTTATCTGCTTACGCTTGCAAAATGGAGAGGCAGACAGTGAGGATTATCTGATGCCGGGAAGGAAAAAAAGAATATACCGAGCCGAAACCTTACAATACCGGTTCCTGAGAATTCTGAAAGCCTGGGGATCCCTTCCTTTAATTTTCACATGCTGCGGCATATTTTTTGCCACAAACTGCATTTCCATGGATTTGACATGAAAACAGTAAGCGAACTGCTTCTGGACATTCCAATGTGACTACCACGATGCGTATCTATGTCCATTCCGATATGCAGCGGAAAAAAAATGCTGATGGCGGATTATCGGATGACGGCTTAGCTGGGGAGAATCAGTTCTATCTTCCTTTTCATTTCTGAGCCGTCAAAAAATGGTCAGAGGTACTACAAATATATAGAATGCATCTGCTTCTTACGCGTCTTTTCGCATAAGGTGAGATTTTGCGAAAAACGGCAATAACAGTTTTTAAACCGACATGCCCCATTGATGCCTTTATAAGCCGGGTTATCAGACAGGGAAACCGCGGATGTGCCGTTTCCCTGTCATGGGATGGCTTAATTGTATAACAGATCAGGGAGCTGGAAGGTGGGAAAGAATGGAAAAGGAAACTTAAGTGACAGGAAGGCAGCCGGCAATCGATACGGGAGAAGCGCAGACAGCTGGGAATCACCATGAAGAAGCGGCGGAAAAGCTGGAAGAGCACTGACCTATTATAGGCGGATATCGAACGGGGCAGCTGCGGAATGTCGGTGGAAACCATGATTGCCATATCCCGGCTCTACCATATGTCTCTGGATTACTTGATCCGGAGCAGAAGAAGAGGAAAAGATACAGAAGATGGTGGGAAGGACATACAGAAGAAACAGAGGCTGTATACCAGCTTCTGAACCATGTGTCGAAGAAAGAAAGACTTTTACGGCCAAGGTCCTGCGGGACCTTTCTGATTGCCTGCAGTGATATGGGGACAGAGGACGGCGCAGGACAGAACAGACCATAGCCGGTCCCCAAAGGGAGAGTAAGAAAGAATGAACGGACTGGATTGATATCCATTCTCATACTGCCTCTCGTGGATGACGGGGCGAAAGTGTGGAAATGGCGCTGGATTGCGCTGAAGAAAGCGGCAGACGAATTGAAAAATCATACTCACCCCATCAAAAAACCGGACGAAGATGTGTTACGCCGGAAGGAATACTCCGGAGAATGGAAGAACTCCAGGAACTGGCGGAAAAGAAAAAATACCGGTACGGCTCTATCCGGGGAATGAGATTTTCACCGCCATGGGCTTGCGGAATTGCTGGATCAAAGGAAAAATACGGACTATGGCAGATCCATTCGCTACGTACTGATCGAGTTTTTGCCCGGAGAGATTATACCTATATCCGGGATGCGATAGGCAAGTCGCCTCCTTTGATACCGGCCGGTGGTGGCCCATGGAACGGTATGTGAATGTGATGAAGGATATGGATAGGCAGAACGGCTGAAGGAAGATGCACGGGCCGCTATTTTCAGGTAAATGCCGCCAGCGTGACGGGTGAGAATGGGTTTTCTGTAAAAATATGACCAGAAAGCTTTTGAAAGAAAGGACTTATTGATTTTATTGGGACTGGATGCCCATAGAAGCGAAGGAAAACGAAGCCCTGTTATGAAAGCCTGTGCAGAATGGGTGAAAAAAAAAAGCTGGGTGAGGAACGGATGGAACAGATATTCTGCGGAAAACCCCACGGCCCTGCTGAAGGATCAAATCATATGATACAGCCCTGACATTTTAAAATAACAGAACCGCCCAAATTGATGAGCAAACAGGAATACAGATTGGAGAATACAAAAGTGATGGAAGAAAACACAATGCAGCAGACAGATGAGATAGAAATTGATTTATGGGAAATCTGCCTGGTGCTGGTACATAATCTGGCATTGATTGTATCGGTGGGAATTATGACTGCGCTGGGTACCTTTCTGATAACACAGCTGTTTATCACCTGCCCAAATATGAGTCCACCACCAAGATTTATATTTTGAATAAACAGGAAAATAATGCAGTTACCTATTCAGATATTCAGCTGGGCACACAGCTGACAAAGGATTATGCGGAACTGATTCAGAGCCGTTTTGTCCTGGAAGAAGTAGTACAGGGAATGGGACTGGATCTGAGTTATGAAGAGATGAAAAAAAAGTATCGGTAACAACCCCGACAGATACCCGAATCCTGGCTATTACCGTTAGGATACGGATCCGGTGATGGCGATGCAGCTTGCCAATGCCATCAGGAAGCCGCGGCGGTACATATTATGAACGTAATGGATATCCAAGCGGTGAATGTGTCGGAAACCGCGAATATGCCTATGAAAAAGGCTGAGCCCCAGCGTGATGAAAAATACATTTATCGGCGGTGTGCTTGGCATATTCCTGATGATTGCCGTGATTTTGGTGCGTTTCCTGATGGATGATACCGTAAAGACACCCGAAGATGTGGAGAAGTATCTGCAGCTTTCCACCCTGGCGGTAATCCCCCTAAATGAAGGGGAAGAAGACGGAAGAAGAAAAAGAAAAAGTAAAGAAGCTAGTGCTTCATCCGGCGAAAACGCTGCTGACAGTACTGGCCGGATAGAGGCTAGTAAGAGAGGCAGAAAAGAGTATCGAAGGGACGGTTGCTTTTCTGCTGTTGTCTTGTGCGGAAAGCAGAAAACAATGAGCGGCAAGTGCACAGATGTTACCTACCAAAGACGGATCAACGGATAAAGGAGAAAGGCCAATGCAGACAGTCACATTTAATTCCATAGAAAAGCTGGATTTCAGAACAAAGGAAAGCTATAAGACCCTGCGGACGAACCTGGAATTTTCAGGAAGAGGACAGGAAAGTGATTTCCATAACCAGCTGTACGCCGAACGAGGGAAAAACCAGCGTATCCTTTCAGCTTGCCCTGTCAATTGCGGAAGGCGGGAAAAAGGTCGTTCTTGTGGATGCGGACTTGAAATCCGTGCTGAAAGGCCGTTATAAAACCATGCAGCCCGGTATGGCCTGTCTCCCATTACCTCAGCGGACAGGCATCCATTTCAGATATTCCTGCAAGACCAATATCCCTGATTTTTATGTGATTTTCTCCGGGCCCGGTGCCTCCGAATCCCAGTGAATTATTGGGAAACGATGCATTCCGGCTGCTGCTTGAATACCTGCGGAAGGAATACGACTATGTGATCGTGGATACGCCGCCGTTGGGAAGTGTCATTGATTTGTGCGGTTGCCGCTGCAGCATTGTGACGGGACCGTCATTGTGGTTGAGAGCGGGGCTATCAGCTATAAATTTGCCCAGAAAGTAAAGGAGCAGCTGGAAAAAGTGGACTGCCGGATCTTAGGCGTGATTCTGAATAAGGTAAACATGAGCGGTAAGGGATATTACGGCGCTTATTATGGAAGTATTACGGGAAATATTACGGAAAGTATTACGGGAATAGTGAAGAAGGCGGACTGCATGCGGCGGTGGTGCAGAAAGGGACAAAAGGAGCCAAGGCGGGTGAAGGGGGAAGGAAATTTGCTATTCCCATGATAATAAAAAGTACCAGAGAATCGGGGAAAGAAAAAGGCGGAGAAGAAGGCGCAATCGCTGAGGATGATATGATTCAGCTTGACGTGGATATGGTGCAGCTGGAGGTTGAAGATACGGAATTGATACAGGAACTGAAGGCAGAGGAGTAAAGGATAAGGAGATGGAAACAAAAAAGTTAGTATTCATAATCGCAGGAATTGACATTGTTCTCCTGGCAGTTTGTATGTTCTGTATCTGGGGAAGGACAGAACCGCACCGGTGATATTCTTTGAGAATGCGGTGAGATAGAATATGCGGAGGGATGGATGAAGAACTGCTGTTGGAAGGAGTGGCTATGGATGAGAAGGACGGAGACGTGAAGTGACAGCCTGCTGGTGGAAAAAATAGCGGGGACAGATGGGAAGAAAATAGTGACATATGTGGCGAGGGATGGGGCTAATAGTATGGGGAAGGCCCAGAGGCTTTACGGTAGTTGGAGGGATTTAGTGGAGGAGATGCTTTGCCTGTGGGGGGAAGGACTGACGATTTTGGATGACACATGGAGGAGTCATATCCAGACAAGAGTATGACAGAAACAGAGACGATGTAAATTGGTAAATGAAGAGGGAAATTCTGGAGATGGAGAAGAGGGGAGGCAGGATGAACAGGATGAGGAACCTCAGAACGTAATAGAGCCGCAGGCTGGGCCCAATCGGTATTGGTGACGAGCGGGGATATGGTTAGAACCAAATTGTACGGCAATTGAATTGGGGACAGGTGATAGAGGGCGATGACGGATGATAAGGATGATTATAATACGCTTATAATAATTTGAAGCTGGAGGGGCATGTGGAAATTGAATGAAGCTGGAGAGTATCCGGTGACGTTGTATACGGTGGATTCGGATGGGAACCGGTCGGAGGTTAGGGATTTGGTGGTTAGGTGGAGGAATAAAATGCGAGGGTTATCGGCTTGAAATATGTAAGGTATACAAATATAAATATCCAAAGAATAATAGGATCTTAAAGAAAAGGAGAACTGGAGGAAGAATTACTCCATAGAACAAAAGGCATGTAGTTTTCTATATGGAAGGATAGTATGAATTATGGGCAAAAAATGACTTCTTATGTATGTATATTATCATTCTAATATGATGAGAATAGAGCAGTTATTGAAGAAAAAATAATGGAAGGAATGTTTAAGTGGTTTTGGAGTAACTACACTCTATGTTTTTTTCGAGTTATAACTATAATATTCAGCAGTATTATAGAGAAGAAATTTATGATATTCATTTAGTAAGAGTGTTTACACCATACTATAATAAAATTTCATAATCATTTTGTCTGTTGTAGAAAACTTCAAAGAGTTACAGCTCCTGTCGAAAGAAAGTGTGTTTGGTAGAAAGTGGTGATAGCATGAAAAAAACTTCTCAATTTATGCTCATTATTACCATCCTAGATATAGCTAGTACAGGACAGATTTTGAAAGAATTAGCAGAAGGATTGTTGAAACAATTTGAAATAACGGTTATATGTGTTGTCCCCAGCTATGGTGGGACGATTGAAGAAAAATATAAAATACAACGATACTATAAAGGAAGAAATTAATGGTGTTCTAGTTTTGAGAATTCGCGTACCGGAATTCTCAAAAGCAAACAAGATGAGTCGCATAAAGAATATAATTAGTTACTTCTTTGGAGCAATAAAAGCTACAGTAATGGTTGGGGAACAGGACTATGTTCTAAGCGTATCACAGCCTCCTATTCTGGGAGGACTTCTAGGAGTATGGGGGTAAATGGGTAAAACGTGCAAAATATATATATCAGATTCAGGACTTTAATCCAGAACAGATTATGGCTGTAAACTATAGTAAAAAATAAATTACTTTTGAGACTTATGATGTGTCTGGATAAATTTAGTTGTAAGAAAAGTAATCTAGTAATTACTGTAGGACGAGATTTGGTAGATACTTTACATAATCGTTTTAAAGGAAAAAAAGTTCCTAAAGTTGCACTTATAAATAATTGGGTCGATGAAAATGAAATCTTTCCATTATCAAAAAAAACGAAAAAGTAGCTATTTTTTAAGAAAAATATGATTTGGAAGGTAAATTCGTTATTATGTACTCTGAAATATTGGCCTGTACTATGACCCACAAAATATCTTGAAAGTTATTGAGAAGTTTGGAAAAGCAAAAACGGTTGATGGAAGAGATGTTGTTTTCGCTTTCGTAGGTGCTGGTTCAATTTTAGATAAATTAGTTCAGTATTCACATGATAAGAAACTTAAAAATGTAGTATTTATTCCTTATCAAGACAAAACTGATTTGAATTACAGTTTGAATGCTGGTGATGCCCATTGGTGTGTTAATGCTAAAGGTATTAAAGGGTTAGTTGTCCCTCCAAATACTACGGACTTGCAGCAGTAGGAAAGCCAGTACTTGGTGTATTGGAAAAAGGATCTGAGATTCGATGCTTAATAGAAGAAACAAGGGAGGACTTGTATGTGAACCAGGAGACTATGAGGAGTGGAAAAAAATATTAGATGGTTTATTGAGAATGCAGGAAAGAGTGAATTATATGAAATGGGGATAAGAGGCAGAAGGTATCTGTTGGAAAAGCTGACCAGAGAAAAAGAGTATTCGGAAGTATGCAGAAGAGATAATGAAATTATAAATGATTTTAGGTTAAAAAACAAGTTGTAATCAAGTTAAGTGAAAGGTTAGTTGTATTAACATTAACTGGTTCAAAATAATCATGAAAGTTATGAAAAGTTAAATATGGAAAGAAGTTGTTACTGAAAGGTGTACCTATAATTTTAAATAAAAATAATGCTGAATTAAAATCGGTGATAATGTTACAATTAAGAGTAGTTTCCTGAGTAATTTAGTAGGACTTTACAGTCGGACAATAATTGTAACTAGATCTCCGGGAGCAGTGATTGTTATAGGTGACAATGTAGGAATTAGTGGAGCTACACTCTATGCTCGTAAGGAATAATTATAGGTAACAATACAGCCATTGGAGGTAACTGTAAGATATTAGATAACGATTTTCATCCTATTGATGTTGAGGATAGACGGAGACTTTTACGTAATACTCATGGTGGTGACAGTAATTTGGTGTCGAGTCAGAAAATTGTAATAGGTAAAGATTGTTTTATAGGTTGCAATACTATTATATTAAAAGGCACTGTTATTGGAGACGGTTTGTGTGGTGGGAGCAGGAGCAGTGGTTTCTGGAAAGTTTGAGGATAATTGTGTAATAATTGGGAACCCGGCAAAAGTGATTAGACAATTGTAAGGATAATTAAGAAATGGCAGATTTAACAATAATCATCCTCACAAAAAATGAGGAGCAAAACTTAAAAAAATGTGTGGAATCTTTCAGATGCGTTGCTAAACGAGTGGTTATTATTGATAGTTTCAGTGTGGATTGTACTGTAGACCTCGCTAAAGAACTGGGCATAGAAGTTTACAAACATGAATTTGAAAGCCATGCAACACAATTTAATTGGGCAATGAAAATATAAATCTCGATACTGAGTGGGTAGCCAAAGTAGATGCTGATGAAGAATTTACAGAGGAATTGACAACGGAGATTGAATGTAAACTGGATAAACTTCCTGATTCTGTTAAAGGTGTTATTCTTCGCAGAAGAGTTTACTTTATGGGGCGATGGATAAAACATGGTGGTAAGTATCCAGAATTACTTTTGAGAATTTTCCGAGTTGGTTATGGAATGTCTGAAATGAAGATGATGGATGAACATCTTATTATTACAGACGGTGATGTTATACAGTTTGAACATGATTTTATTGATAATAATAAGAAAATTTGGAGTGGTGGATTAATAAACATAACTGGTATTCCAATAAGGAAGTTCTTGATCAACAAATGAAACAAATACAGAAAATTTGATAAAAGGAAATTCAGCGGCTGTACAGGTAAAGCTAAAGCGATTTATAAAAGAGCATGGTTATTATAATTTGCCAATGTTTTTAGGGCACATATATATTTTATTTATAGATATTACTTACGTTTGGCTTTAGATGGAACAGAAGGCGTAAGATATACATTCTTACAGGCTTATTGGTATCGATATCTTGTAGATGCAAAAATATTTGAATGTGAGAAACAAGGAGTAGTTATGAATAAACAAGGTACATTAGAAACTTCTACAATTGAAGTTGTTAATAGTAAAACGGTGGAAACGCTTATAGATACGACAAATATGCAGAATATGATTCAGAAAAAATCATTGGGGGGTAATATTTAACGTTATATTTAATATTTATATAATGTTTAAAATTAAAATGATCTCCCCCAAATATGTATTTTTCTCCAAAACATCATTAAGATTGGGGAATTACATAATGGTTGACATAACAGTTATTATTCTGACAAAAAATGAGGAGAAGAATTTAAAAAATGTATTGAATCTTTTCGCGGTATTGCAAGGCGATTTGTTATTGTTGATAGCTTCAGCACAGATAGAACAGAAGAACTATGCCATAAACTAAATATAGAATTAAATGAGATTGGTTCGTGTTTAGATTTTTATCAAAATAAATGGAGTAGTTATGCAGATCAATTCAATTGGGGACTAACCAATACTGATATCTCTACAGAATGGGCCATGCGATTTGATTCGGACGAGGAATTAACGGAAGAACTAGCTATAGAAATAGAAACTAAGTTATCAATACTGAGAGAACCTATAATGGTATTATTCTTCGAAGAAGAATTTATTTTATGGGGCGTTGGATTAAACATGGTGGTCGCTATCCTGAACTGCTGCTCCGAATTTTTCGGACAGGAAAAGCGTACTGTGAAAAAAACTGATGGATGAGCATATGATTCTTTTTTAGAAGGAACTACATTTATTTTTGAGCATGATTTAATTGATAATAATCAAAAAGATCTAGAATGGTGGATTGCTAAACACAATTGGTATAGTGACAGAGAAGTTTATGATTACCAAATGATATTTAAAAATCAGGTAAATGATAAACTTGAAAAATATGGTGAATCTTCTAGACAGGCAAAAGATGAACGTATAATAAAAAATCGAGGATATTATAAGTTGCCTCAATTTTTTAGAGCTCATATTTATTTCCTTTATAGATATTATATTAAATTAGAATTCTTGATGGGCCAGAAGGTAAGATTTTCATTTCTTACAGGCTTATTGGTATCGTTTTTTAGTAGATGCAAACTTTATGAATGTGAGAAAACAGTATTATTATGAAGAATCCAGGGAACTCAAAGTATAAGGTTTAAGAAAAGAGCATTTATAAAAAGTTTATTATATTTTTATGTTGGAGGTATAAATGGGTATTTGTAGTGCAATCATAAAATTATTTGTTATTTATATCCTGCGTTTTTGTATGTACTGTTTAAGGATCTTTCCTGTGAAAAAGGACGAATTATATTCAATAGTTACAGAGGGTCACAATATTCATGCAATCCCAAATATTTTCTGAATATTTAGAAAAATACAATAATGGAAATTATGAATTGATATGGGCATTTAATCATCCAGAAAAATATTATTATCTTAAAGATAGAGGAATTAAAGTAGTTAAGTATGGTTCTTTGAAGAGATTTTATTATGAGGCAACTTGTACTTTTAGTGTGAATAATGTAGGTTCTTTTTCTTGGTTGCCAACAAGAAATGGACAGTATCATATTAATACATGGCATGGTGGTGGCTGTTATAAGAAAGTAAGTCTAGGCGAAAAAGAAATGGATATTTATATATTAAATCACTTTTACTGACAGCGGATGAAACATCTTTTTCATTTCGAGTAGTAAGTTTTCTACAAATAATATAATCCCAAACGATTTTGGATATAAAGGAAAAATACTTATTATGGATTACCGAGAAACGATGTTTTTTGATGACGATGAGATGCTTCAGTTGAAAAATAAAAGTATTAAAACAATTCGATTTACTAAACAATGTTTATATTATTTTATATGCTCCAACATGGCGATATGATATGACATGTAATATAACATTTCCTGATTTTAAAAGTATTTCGACAATTATAAGTGAAAAGACAGGTAGGGATGTGTGTGTACTTGTAAGACGACATCCTAATCTAAGAACAAATATTGACCATGGATATATAGATGTCACATCATACCCCGACATGCAAGAATTGTTATGTGCAAGTGATATGTTGATATCTGATTATTCCTCTTGTATTTGGGATTATTCTTTTACTTTTCGACCATGTATATTATTTATTCCTGATTTGAAAGAATATGAAACTGAGAGGGATTTTGTATTGACATTAGAAAATGGGGGTTTCCTATTTCTACTGATAATGAAGAATTAAAAAAATAATCAAAAATTTTGATGTTCATAAATTTAAAAAGTCTATAGATGAACATCATAAAAGTTCTTGGTTCATTTGAAAATGGTTATGCACGGAAAGCAATAATGAATCTTATAGATTTAAAAATTAAGGGAGATTAATATGGACAAACTATTAACTATTTCTGTTGCTGCATATAATGTTTCTCAGTATATAGAAAAAGCATTGGATTCAATAGTTATTCCAGAAAAAATGGAGATGTTGGAAGTATTTATAGTAAATGATGGTAGTAGGGACAACATTAATGAAATTGTAAAAAGCCGTATATAGAAAGGTGGCCTGGAACCTTTATATTAGTGAATAAAGAGAATGAGGGATATGGAAGTACCATAAATTGGAGTGTAGCTCATGCAACCGGAAAATATTTTAAAATACTTGATGGTGATGATTTTTTTGATAAGGATGGATTAGAGAATCTTATTAAAATACTGGAAAAAATATCGGATGTTGATGCAGTGGTGTCGCAGGCTATTAGAACATATCCTGATGGAACTTTAAAATCGATATTTTCTTTCCTAGATGATATTGTTGATAGAGAAATTGTAAAAATATAGAGAATGTTGCTGCCAATGCTGATGTAGCTGTATATGGGGATATACATTTTTAACAGAAAAGATAAAAAAAAAGATGGAGACCATTACCTATTCATTCTTTTTATACAGATAGATTGTTTATAATACAAGTATTGATGAATATTAGAACAATTATGTATTTGAAGGAACCGATTTATTATTATAGAGTTGGTTTAAATGAACAAAGTACTAGTAAAAATAGCGTGATTAAACACTATAAAGAATTAATGGAAGTAGATAAAATATGCTGTAAATATTACGAAGAATATAAACTAATCGGAGGTAATTCAAAGGAATATATTGAATATAGGGCAGGACTTTATTATGCTAGTACGATTTGTATGCTGACTTTGTTACCAAGTACATTTCATAATTTTAAAATGATTCGAAATTATGAAAAGAAATTTCGAAATTATCTATAAATATTTTTGATAGGGCGGCTTATACAACAAAACGTATACGACTCCTTAGAAAAACTAGATATTTAATTTTTTTGTTTGGCCAGTAGTTGAATTGTTGAGAAAAATAGGGGAAATGTAATGGTTATATATGTTCTTTTTAATTACGCTAATTATAGAGTTTATGATTGCATATATATCCTCAAGACATATTATTGTTTCGCCAACGTGTATAATTTCAGGAGGTTTTATTATTGCAACGATAGATCTGATTAGAAATGTTGAATACTGGGAAGTAGAGTTGGGATGGGGAACCTATATAGTAATAGCTGGAGGAATAGCGTATTTTTACTGGCTTCTCTTACTGCAAAATATATTTATCAAACATTTAAACCGTATAAAAGTACTATAAATTCAAGTAGTATTCAGTTAATTAGAATGCGACGGTGGAAAGTATATATCTCTCTACATTATTTTGTGGTGTGATATTTTTTTATTGTTATTTAAGTATATTAGAAATTTTTCTGGAAGTGGAAATATAGCATCTATAATCTCTTCATATAGAATAGCAAGTTTAAAGGGGAAATACAATTTCCGACAGTTATTAATTTGTTAAATAAGGTATTAGTAGCTAGTGGTTATATTTGGATATATATTCTCATAAACAACTATTTAATTCTAAAAAAAATAGATTTGTTTTTAGCTATCAATATAATATTGGTTCTTATGTCATATTTTATAACAGGCGCAAGGGGGAAGATGATATATCTTATTCTGAGCGCAATTCTGATCTTTTTTTTTTCTTGTGTGGTGTAGCAAAAATGGTGAAATAAGAAAACTTCGATTTAAATATTTAGTTAGAATCATAATTGTTTTATTGATTATTGCTTTTGTATTTAGAGCAACTGCTAATATAATGGGTAAGAACAATTACATTAGATTTAATGCAACATTTATCTGTGAACTTGAGTGCTCCGATTTTAAATATTGATACATTTATTAAAAAAAATGGGTGAAACCTACTATATGGGGGTACAACACATTTGGTTATTTTAAAGTACATTAGGGAAGGAATTTTGGGATTAGTAAATGGGTGTATATATAGATCTTCCATTTCAGGTCCAGAAATGGTCATGCTTTAGGAATGTCTATAAACATTTTTATTCCTTATTATGATTTTCATTATATTGGTGTATATGTATTATCTGCTATTATGGGGATTTATTTCACAAATATCATTCGAGACATGTAGAGTTTCTTGCTTTAAAATAAAAAAATAAAATTGTCAGTTATTCTCTACTCGAATATTTTTATTACATTAGCATTTTCTTTTTTAGTAATAAATTTTATGAAACATTCGTTACATTTTCATTCATTCAGATGATGATAATCTGGAGTTTATTGATATGGGGAATAGAAAAGTAAATATAAAACTTAAATGGACAAAGTAAAAATGGAGGTTATATGAATATAGAATAATTTATGCTGGTGGAATGGGGAGCAGAATGGATAGTAAGATCGTCCGAAACAATTGCTGGAAATAGATAATAAACCTATCATGATTTATACCTTGAATGGTTTGAAAATAATTCTAATATAGATGCAATTGTGGCAGTTTGCATTAGAGAATGGATTACCTATTTAGAAGAACTTGTTTATAAATATAGATTTGAAAAGATTCGAAAGATAGTTCCGGGTGGAAAAAAACTGGACAAGATTCAATTTATAATGGATTATGCTGCAAAGGAGATTTCAGGAGACAAGAATACAATTGTTTTAATTCATGATGGGGTCAGACCTCTGATTAATGATACTCTAATAACCAAATGTATTAATATGGTAAAAGATAAGGGGTCTGCAATTACGACAGGAATTGTAAAAGAAACTTTAGCTGTAATTAATGAGGATGGTAGTATTAAAGAAGTTCCTTCCAGAACTAATTCGAGAACAGCGAAGGCCCCTCAGTGCTATTGGCTAAAGGATATATTAGCGGCTCATATTAAAGCTAGAGAAGAGGGAATTCATGATTTTTGGATTGTTGTACAATGATGAATTACTATGGATACGAATTACATACAGTTGATGGACCATATGATAATATAAAAATAACAACCCCAGATGATTATTATACAATGCGAGCAATTTTTGGAAGCTAGAGAAAACGCACAAATTTACGGGTTTTAATGAGGTAATTAGGATGCAGAAAAACAAGTCTTTAACTTTAATTTTATAATGAATACAATTCTAACTATGTCATCCTTAATATTCCCATTGATTACTTTTCCTATGTATCAAGAATATTATCTCCGGAGGGGACTGGAAAAGTTTCATTTACAGTATCAGTCGTATCGTACTTTGCGTTATTTTCTCAATTAGGGATACCTACCTATGGTATCCGTGCATGTGCAAAGGTAAGGGATAACCGAAAAGAATTATCTAAAACAGTTCAAGAACTATTTATTATAAATATAGTTATGTGTATATGTACATATATTGCCTTTACAATTGTACTGTATAGTGTTCCACACGCTTTAAAGAAGAGTCACAATTATTTTGGATTATAAGTACAACCATTATATTTAATTCAATTGAATGGAGTGGCTTTATAAAGCATTATGAAAAGTATACATATATAACAATAAGATCAGTTATTTTTTAAATTAATTGCTCTTGTTGCAATGTTTGCTGTAGTACATGATAAGAATGATTATATATTATATGGAGCTTTATATATTTTTGCAGCATCGGCATCAAGTGTTTTTAATTTTATTAATGTTCACAAATTTGTAGATATAAGACCAATGAAAAATTATAATGTGAGAAGGCATTTTAAAGCAATATTTATTTTTTTCAATGTCATGTGCTACAGTTATTTATACAAATCTAGATAATGTTATGTTGGGCTTAATGAAAACAAATATAGATGTTGGTTATTATAATGCAGTTGTTAAAGTGAAGTCAATTTTGGTGAGTTTAGTTACATCTTTGGGAACAGTTTTGCTGCCAAGAACCTCATATTTTATTGAATATGGGTTAAAAGATGAATTTTTCAAATAACGCGAAAAGCTATAAATTTTGTGCTGATTATAGCGCCTGCAATGGCATTGTATTTTATGACTTTTTCAAAGGAGTCAATTTTACTTTTATCTGGAAAAGAATATTATGGGGCAATAATGCAATGAAAATTATAATGCCTACATTAGTTTTTATTGGTTTAACAAATATATTATGGGTACACAAATGTTGGTACCATTGGGAAAGGAAAAATATGTATTATATTCAGAAGTTGCCGGGGCATTGATTGATATTATTTTTAAATATGATTTAATACCAAAGATGGCCGCTGTAGGTGCCGCTATTGGTACTTTTGGTTGCAGAAATAATTGTGTGTATAGTCCAATATATACTTTCCTTAGAACGCAAATTGAACTTGCTTATAAAAATATAAAATATATTAAAATTATAATGGCTTTGTCTATAGGGATTTTTAGTTCTTTCTGGCTGAAAGCTTTAAATTTGAACAATTTATTAACATTGGTAATTTCCGGCAGGTCTATATTTTGGGTTATATGTATTGACATTACTATTTCTTAAAGAACCATTGGTTGAAGAAATGACAAATAAATTTTTGTGCAAAAGTAAAATCGATATTGTAAAAATAGATGGAGGTATGGTTAATAATGATGAATTATAAAATGCGTTAAAATGAAAATATAATACCGTTCATTTATAACATGTGCTGAATTTTAGAGTAATTTATTTGATTTTTCGCAAGAAAAAATAAATGATATGATTTTATATTTTTAGCTAAATATTTAAATAAAGGTTCTTTTTATTTTACTACATTGTTTTTATTTTTCTAAGACCAAATTTTAATTATACAGTTACTGTACAAAATGCAAAGAAGAATTACTAAAATAGAATATTCGTATATATTTTTTAGCGATAGACTCTTTAATTAAAAATACATGTATTATACAAAAATGATATCAATATATTATAAATGTTAGACAATGTATTATCCATAAGGTCAAACTAAGTAGCTTTATAGACATACTGAAAATTATTCATCTGTAAAAATATATCTAGTAAAAATAAAATTTTGTTTTTGAGGGGGTCTATATAAAATCACAAGAAAGATAGAGAAAATTGAATGACTGATGAAATGTTATCAAAGATAAAAGTGCTGGGTACAAACATATTTATTACAGGAGCTAGCGGGACTCATAGGTTCAACTTTGGTAAAGGAGATATTAGATTATAATATAACTGCAAAAGAAAAATAAATATGATTTTTGTTGGTACGAGATATTAATAAAGCAAAAAGTATTTTTAGTTTTTATGATACAAGCAATGTAACTTATATTGTAGGTAATATTATAGATTATTCACCTGTATATATGCATATTGATTATATTATACATGGAGCTGGTAAGACTTCTAGTAGATCATTTTGTGAATGAACCAGGTAGAGACTGTGTTACAGCATTCGATGGGACAAAAATATATGTTGAGTTGAGCCAGAATTAATCAAGTAAAGGGATTTGTTTATTTATCTAGTATGGAAGTATATGGTGCTCCAGAAACAAATGAATTATGGAAAATCATTTTATTTTACATAGATACCATGAAGGTAATGTTCATGTTATCCTGAAAGTAAGAGAATAGTGAATCGCTTATGTACTCATATGCAGAAGAGTACGGTATTAACATTATGGTTCTTAGATTAGCACAAAACATTTGGCCCTGGTGTTAACTACGATGATGAGAGAATATTTGCAGAGTTTGCACGCTGGTTATTGAAAAAAGAAATATTATCTCTTTACATACAAAGGAGAAACCAGACGTTCGTATTTATCAAAGATGCTGTGTCTGCAATGAATTATTGTTTTATTGGGTAAAGCAAGGTAAATCAGGAGAAACATAATGCGGCTAATGGAATTGAAAACTTATTGTAACTATATAAGTATGGCGTATATGGTATCTTTAGAATGTGCCAATGGTGAAATCAGAAGTCAATATACGGGAAAAAGATATTACACAACTAGGATATGCTCTAAAAATGAAATGAATTCAGAAAACAAGAAGAATTAGGATGGATTCCAAGTAAATCTCTTATAGAAATGTATAAAGATATGATAGAGTATATGTATAGATTGAAAGAAATATGTACATGTGATAGTTAAAATTTTTAGGTATTTATGACGAAATATAAATTCAATAAATTATTATTCTTTTAAATTTTTTAATAAAAATAAGGTGTTCCTTTTTGAACAGAATCAAGATAGGAAAATCCTTATCGAAAAGACGTATTATTAGACAAATAGTAAAGAGAGTATAGAAGAATACGTATATGTGTTGGATATTAAGAATTCAGTATTGGGTGAAGAAGATAATTTGTATGAGGAAATCTTATAACATTAATAGTTTCATCGATCGTAACAGTTCAGACAAGTGTATCCGGCCATTGGAAATCGCTGTGCGATAGGCTGAATGTCAGCATCGCTACCGTATTCGTGTAGTCTGTACAGTAAATGTGCAGACTTGTCTTCGAATTATTACGTTTTAAGATAAAACCGACGACGGCAGAACTATGTTTATTACATAATCAATTTTTATAGTTGGTTGTTCACAATATTACGCCATATTCCATTCCATTGCATTACTTAGAACAAACCAAGAAAGAGAGGTACATTATAATGAGACATCACCATAATCGGGGGTACACTCTCTCTGCTAAGAAAAATCTTTTGTAATTTTCTGCATAGCTTTATTGGTTGTATTGGGTATTCTTCTATATATATACAAACAAGATGAGACGGAACGCAAACAGTATTATGAAGCATTAAGCCGACAGATTGTCGAAGAACAACGCGCTGAAAAGGCTGAAGCTGCTCGTGCAGCAGAAATCGTGAGCCGTATTCCGCGTTGCCCGAGCGGGGCGATTCGCCGCATAGCTGGCGCAGGCGGAGAGGGTATAATCCTATCCTAAAGTGCTTTCGAAACTTTATCATTAATAACCATATCACCAAATACCGTTATAAATACGGGGTGTCGGATGTGAAAATACGATAATGGCGAGTGGCCGCGCATTGAATATTGTTTAACCGAAGATATGACCATTCCTGCAGACCCCACAATGCTGCAGGTATTTTTTGCGGCATCTGATGGAAGCAAGATTAAAAATCTTTACGCCGTTATATTTGGCGGCGCGACCAATGTTTCGATTAGTGGTATTGAGGAAGGCTGAGTATCCGGCGGTGAAATCCTGGTACGAACAAAAAGAGTATACCTACTGGTTTACAAGAAAACGGAGGATCGGTTGTGCCTTCATGAACGCAAATCATCAATGATGGATCTTTATTTGTACACCGACTATATCCCAGTGGTCTTTATAGGGCAAAATGGTGGCGATAACCCGGCTTCTTTAACTGAGCAGCAGCAAGCCATTCTGATACCTGCGGAAAGAACAGGATCACTTTTATTATCATTGGTTTGACAACCTGGAGAAGGTAGGCAGCAGGGAAGAGCTTGAAGCTACCATGCAATCCGCCATTGGGGAGCACATTATGTTAATCTTCGTGAGGCTCTATGTAATGAAGAATTACTTTGTGAACTACGGTGTTGGAATTGAATGCTGCAGATGTGAAGTTAATAGATGCTGAGAGTGCCAGAAGCCATCAGAAGTGACGGCGTATTTCAATGCTACATGGGATATACGGATTATTGGAAATATCATTTATCAACGAATCATAGAATTGGGGGTATATAGAAAAGATAAAATAGAGTATGAAACTTATATATATCTTATGATTCCACCAACAAAATTGTCAGGCTGATGATATTGTCGAGTTTAAACATCCGAAAACAGATTGCGGGCTGCCGGTTTTTAATTATGCAGTTGCTTATGATGCAAATAATAGGGATCCTTTGTTCTATGAGAAATATCGTAAGCGCCAAATATTCCACTGATTTCATAACCTCCAGTTTAGCTTATAATAGTAGTTGAAAAGATATTTGATTATATCACCACATTTATGGAGTGATAGTTATGCCAGTTAATGCAGAAACCGTGTTCCAATGCCGAAACAGATCAGGCTGATTAATGAATGCCACCAGAGCGTCATGACAGATGCTGACTGGCAGTGAAAGGCATTTGCAGTGAGTATCTTTACAACTGGGTCAGTCGCTGTCGAAAAGCAGCAGCGGATCATGATCCTGTACCGAATTACGGCCATCTTGAGACCATGTCCGAGACAAGATGTCGTTTCCATTGACTTGTACCAGATTCCTTTTCGGAACAACATGCTACCAGCGAAGATTCAGAAAAACGTACCTTGACAATTCACATACGATTGAAATTGCTGTGAAGGATATCACCATCCGTATCCAATGATGCCGAGCCTACTTCCTGCTTACCAGAACCTTCCAGATGCTTTTTGGAGTCCTTTTTGCTATGTTAGGTGATGTTTCCGGACTTGAGAAGCCCTTACATTGCGTGTGGCTACACCGGGATATGAAAAATCCATCGATGGCCCCCAGCCGTCATAGAAGAGCGGGGCAAGATGGAGCTTATCGTCCAGTGCTCTCTTCCTTTTCTGTGGAAGAAGACGGATTATGATCGCTGTCGTTCGGAAGCGGATTTGATTCGTTTGCCCTGATTCATAAACGCCACATTCATGGCGGTTAAAGTCAATGGCCCAGGAAGCCGCCAGAGGTCCGAATCTTCCTGGCGGGAGTTTGACTGGCTGATGTCTGGAAATCGATATTGACCAAAAGTTAATTGAAAGCGGAGTGAAAAATTGAAGCAGCTCGTAGGTTGCCTTTCCCGATAACAGTCCCGTTTTTTAGTACAATAAGGATATGATATCCCCAGGAGAGAAACCATGGCTTCCAGTGCAAAAAGATATCCAACTCAGAGAACTGAAAAGATACAATCTTACAACTGAACATAATGAACTGAATAGACGGAACAGATCAAATCCTCCTGTCTTATTTAATAAAACAAATAAAAATCTGATTTATCCGCTAAAACAGTACAGCATTTTCATGAAACAAACACATCAATTTACTTATTTACTACTAACGAATGAGCCTTTGATACGCAAGTTTTCCCAGATATGCAAAGATATGGCATACATCAGCATTGAAACAAGACTGAATAACT
>VOFB01002350.1_pt1 | contig 22635 bp, 44 predicted proteins | sample 5384141 | NCBI WGS metagenome assembly VOFB01 (sample SAMN12384721, study PRJNA508395) | human gut metagenome | isolation source: healthy gut A | host: Homo sapiens | reverse complement strand
AGTTGGCTGCATTGCTAATTCACCCGGCACTTCACCTGTAGTTTTCCCACCGCCTGGCCTCCTGACTCAGCCGGTCCAAGGCCTTCTTCATGGAAGGGCAGCCCAGCAGCTGCCCCTGTCCACCTGATGAGCTGGCTGGCAGAAATGTCTGTGGTGCCGCCAATGCGGCTGCAATCCAGGTTCCACCCCTGAGGCTGTGTGCAAGGAGCCTGTGGTGCCCCCTCGAAAGTGCCATGCCAGAAAGGGGCTGGCAAAGCTTCCTGCCGCCCTGGCCGACCAGAGAGGCCGCCGCCAGATGCCCCTGCTGGTGAGAAACCTCCACCAGAGGCACCTTCAGCAGAGCTGCCACCGTCTGAGCCAGGCATACCCCGGCCAGAAAGCAGGCATATAAGCTCCACCGCCCGGGGCCGGGTACTGACTCCCCACGGCGGCCACAGACCCCGGGTCCACATGGGAAAACAGCCCACCGGTCAGGGCCGGCAGGCTTTTTGACATGTGGGCAAACAAGGCGTCCTGCCTGGCGCAGACTCCAAGCGCTCCCGCCTTCACAGGTAGGAGGCGATTGTTCTCCCAGACGCGCCGTCGAATATAGCGACGGAGGTGTTCAGCTGGTGTCAAAGCCCAGGACGGTCATGGCGCAGCGCCTCAGCTTCTTCCCAGAGGTGCCTAACCAGCCTGCTCCTGCCCCGAGTGAAGGAGCGGAGAATGTTGACAAAGGTACCGGCGTCATCGCCATCGTACTTTCGCCAGGGTGACCGCCCAAGTCAGACGCAACGCCCACAGGTACATCCTCCACCCATACCTCAAAGAGGGCCAGCTGCAAATGGCCCGGGTCAGCCGGGAAATCCGGCTCAGATCCCAGCCGACAGCAGCGTTTTCGACACCCGTCCAATTCCTGGCACGGTTGGCGGTGCCCACCACCACCTGATCCAGGTAGGCCAGCTGCTTCCCGGCTGGGCCGCTCGGTATAGACCTCATTTTCCTGGGAAAGGGCGGCATAATACCTTGTCCAGCCGGGCCTCCAGGGCGGTCTCCGGCTCTTCCCCGGTGAAACCCGGCTATATATCAAAATGGACTGCCCGAGCTCTCTGGCATTTGACCTTTGTCATAAATCGGTCTCCCTTCTTTTGGTTTCCACTGCCAGGGGGAACGCTCACTTGTGTTCCACGGTGATGCCGCAGACATTCACGTTGACCTCAGTCACCTGTATGCCGGTCATGGACTCCACTGCAGAGGTCACATTCTCTTGGACTGCCTTTGCCACTGTTCACCACATAGCCGTAGGTGGCGATGTTACACTCAATAAACAGCCGGTCATCCTCGGTATGGTGAGCTTTCACGCCCTTGCCCCAATTCTTCCGGCCCAGATCTCCGCAATGTCGGAGCCCAGCCTGGCGCTGAAGCCTGCCACGCCCTCAGTCTCTCAACGGCGACGGTGACGATGGAGATGGATCACGTCTTCGGAAATCTGACCGTGCCATTTTCTGGTTCTGTGTAATACTGCTTGCTTTCGGCCATGGAATGAACCTCCTTAGAAATCAAAAGCGCGGCGCAACGCCGGCACAATCGTTTTACTCACCTTATTCTACCACAATTCCAGGAAAAACAACTGTAGATTTCTCCCGTACCAGGAAAAAGGCGGAAGGCTGCCTGTGCCTTCCGCCTATCGCCTTATTTTACCTCCACAATACGGATATCCGCCAGGTCCAGGGTCCGCCTGGGTCATGACGATATCGGAAATCAGGAGCCACGTCGGTTTCCTGCAGGCCTTCCTCCGAGCCGCCACAGCCACGGAGATGCCGCCGTCATTCATATAGGCAGTCGGTGTAGCCCTTGGCGATGACCAGGCTTCAACTGGGCCTCACACAGGGCCGTTTCTACCAGACCCTCCAGCTCCTTGAGGCGGAGGAGGCCTCATGTCCTCGCCATAGGACATGGCCTCCTGTAAGGTGGAAACGGCGCTGTCCCGATTGCTGGCGGCTGAGGCGGACGGCGGCAAAGTAATCGGTCGTCTGCCCAGAGGCCGCCTGCAGGTCCTCCTGGGCTGCGTCTGCCGCCAGGCTTCCGGTCTGGCTCATCACCAGTGTGGAGCTGCCCAGGATCTTTTTCCTCGTTCAGGGTGTCTGTCAGGTTTGCCGTCTCCTGGTCCTGGGTGTACATCCAGTTCAGGTAGATGCCGGCGCAGACGAACACCAAAATGGATGCCACTTCGCTATGTTTTTCTTCCAGTTTTTCATGAATTTTTCTCCCTCAATTCATCGCATTTTTCATTAACCAGTGATCTGATCTGTCCCCAGGCCGGTCACGCTGGCTACGGCCTGCACCCAGAGCCAGCTTCACCCCGTCATCCGCCCCCTGGCACTCACAATGGCGCCCTGGTAGGTGGTCACCTGTCCCGCTGCACCAGGCCGACTGTGCCACCGCTGGTGCTGTACAGGACCGTATTGGTCCTCCTGCCGCAGGCTTTCTTCCGTACTGCCGCCGGTTTGAGCTGCGTATCGGTTTGGTAATGGATTGCTCCCCGATTTCAGGCTCAGCATCACCTCCACAGCGCCGGCGCCCTGAATCCGGCTCAGAAGATTGGCCAATCGGGTCTCCTCCACCGCCAGGGTGGACCGCTCTTCCACCGCCCGGAGCCGTTGCCTCCGGCTCCGCCTCCCTCCCCGACGGGCGGGCAGCAGCAACAGCAGAACCCCCAGCAGCAAGATGAGAACGGGATACTTGAATTTTCCCAAACGCTGGGGCAAGCGGCGAAGCGTCTCCCAAACAGGACCGGACTCCTTCATGAGGACCACACCTGCCTCTCTTTGGGAATCCCCAGCTCCGTCTCAATTTGGCCGCTCAGCTGGCTCCTGGCATAGGGGGGAAGCCGCTCCTTGCAGCCTGACCCCACAGGGCAACAGCTCCGCATCCAGCTCCACCTGCACCTCCAGCTGCAAGCCCAGTGCATCGGCTTTGTCCAAAATATATGAGGCAGCCTCTTCCGATATGATTGCCGCCATCTGCCGCTTTGTCTCATCCTCCGCCTGACTGGCCATCCGGCCGGCCTCCGCCTGGACCTGGGCCGTTGGGTCAGAAAGGTCCGGAAGCCGGAGCAGACCCAGAGGCCCCAGGGCCGTGGCCAGCAGGAAAATGCCGCAGACCAGACTCAGGATCTTCTCCTGCCCCTTCCGCCCGGCGGTAATGGCCTTCACCAGGGCGCACAGCATGGCGGCGGCGGTCAGGGTGATCACATATCGCCGTATGGCATCCATCAAATTACTCCTTTCATAAAACAGACCGTGCTGATCAGCTGGATTAGGCAGCAGGTTCCTGTGGTGGCCAGGAGCAGCCCCATGGCCTGGGCAAAGCTCTCCGTGAGGGCCGTGGTTTTCGCTCCCACCACGCCGCACAGGGCCGCCGTCAGCTTCAGGAGCAGATACTGAAAGCCCAGCTTCAAAAAGGCGCAGCGGTAATGGCTAAAATCGCCAGCAGTCCCAGGACTTCCCGCCGTGCTGCGCACGGCAGCGGCGCCGGCCAGCACCGTCTCTGTGGCGTTGAGAGCATCCCCCACCACCGGTACCGCACCGGAGATGGCCATTTTGTCACCTTCACCGCCGCTGCATCCGCCGTGCCGCTGATGACGCCGGTGATGGCCATATAGCCGGTAAACAAGGACAGCACCAGCTTCAGAGCCCAGGTAATGAGAGTTTTGAAAAGTCCCGCAGCCGTCCCAGAAGCTTGTTTCCAATGGCGGCGGAAGCCAGAGACAGGGGATAAAAATAAGTACATCAGCGGGCCCCAGCAGGCCCGCCAGCAGCCCTGTGAGGAGGCTGTCAAACATGGCGGTTCCCATGTATAGGGCGGAAGCCGTGTGGTTCCACCGGAGGCCACCAGGCCGCCGACATCACCGGAAGCAGCAGCTTTCCGTACTCGCTGATGGCCTGGACCGTCCCAGGCCGCTTTTGAATCAGAGCGTCTGTAAGGCTGTAGCAGCAGCGAGGGCAATGGCCACAGCGCCCCAAAATATCGGCTGTGGGCGTCCGTAGTCCCTCGTCCCCAGCCCGAACAGAGCGCACAAAATGGCCGCCGCCAGCACCCCGGCGCAGGCTGCCGCCGCCTGGGGCAGCCCCGGGTCACCAAGCAGAGAGCCTTCCGCACCACCTCCAAAACGCCATTCAGAAATCCCCTGTCCTCTTTGGGGTAAAACGCCTGGGCCTCCCTGAGGGACCCCCTCCAGCACAGCCTCCGCCTCTGCTTCTGCGCCCAAACCGGGACGGCCAGCAGGCCCAGAATCAGAAGCATCATCATCCACTTCCGCATGGTTTCACCTCTTCAGCATATCCCCAATCATATCTAGCACACTGGTAAATAGGGGCAGAGCCAGGTACAAGGCCGCTGCACTGCCGCAACAGCCGGACCATTTTGGCCAGGGTCCCCGGCGTCCTCGCACACCGCCCCTGCCAGCTCTGCCAGGAGGCCAACTCCGGCAGTCTTCAGGAGGATGGTCACCGTGGCTCCGTCCAGCTGGCCCAGCAGGCGAAGCTCCGTGACAAAAATCCACCACTGGCTCCAAAACCAGGCGGCCAGCGCCAGAATCACGGGCGCTGCAGGCAATGACCATGAGGATGGAAATCTTTTGGCCTGCTTCTGCACCACCAGGCCAGTGCCGCGCCCACCATAGCCAGGGCCGCTGCTTGTAAAAACCGGTCCATGGCTAAAACTGAACAGGGTCTTGACCAGATCAAAGAGGGCTGCAATTCGCTGGGCCAGGATCATGAGCACCACCACCAGCCCTGCCAGGGTGGTCATGGTAGCTTGCGCCTCCCGGCCGGAGCGAACCAGAACCTGATTTAAAGTGGTCACAATGATCCCCACTGCCGCAATCTTAAAAATCAGATTCTACTTCCATAGGCTTACAGAAGAAGGAGGATGGCCAGGGCGGCCCCGGCGCAGAGTCCCAAAGCCCGGTAGCAGCGAAGCCGCCCCGCCTTCTCCGCCTCCACCCGCTCCAGCTCCTTCCGGCAAGCTTCCTGAGCGGCGGCCAGGCCCCGGAGCTGCCCGGCCAGGTCCAGCTGCCCCAAACTCTTGCCCAGCTGGGAAAGTAGACTGCGGCAGGCCTCTGGCAGCCTCCCGGTCCCGGGCCAGGGTCAGGGCCACGCAAGTCGGCGCCTCCGACACATCTCCCGCCGCAACTCCTGCCCCAGGGTCCCGAAGAATTTTCCCACCGGCCCTGTACACGCCGAGGCCAGAATGGCGCACAGCTCCGAAGCTCCGTCATTGGTATTCCATCTGGCACTGCATCAGCTCCAGGCCGTTCTGCAGCTGCTGCAAGCACCGCTGCAGGCCTGTGTAGCTTGCAGCCATGGAAAATCCGCAGGCCCCGCAGGCGCCCACTACACAAAATGGCACCGATCCACTGTATCATCCTGTATGCAACTCCTCTACCGTATAAGTCTGGTCCGGCTGCAGCACCACAGCCGTTTGAAACATTCCTGTTTGCAGCAGCCGCCGGTATACCGGGCGGCGGTGCAGATCCTCCACGCTCAGGCGTGGGCCGTGGCCAGGAAGCGAACGCCGCAGTAACTGCACTGCTCCATGGCGGCGCAGTCCTCCAGGGCGGTGATTTCATCCACGGCAATCCACTTGGGCCCCATAGACCGGAGCAGCAGCTCCATGCCTTCTGCTTTACTGGCTCCCGTCAGCACGTCGGTGCGGCTGCCGGTCTGGAATTGGTAGCCCTGGTACAAGGCCGGAAACAGCTCCCCCCGCTGGTCCGCAACGGCCACTGCCTCCCCTTTGCCATCGGAGATTTGGCGGATCAGGTCCCGCAGCAGGGTGGTCTTTCCTGCCCCCGGGGGACCCAGGATCAAGGCAGAGCCTGTCCCAGCCGGTCCGGCAGACCGGCAACCAGACCGGGAAAATCCCGGCCACCTGAATGCACACCGAACGCAGCTCCTTCATTCCGGTCATTTTCCCCTCTCGTACGATCGCCGTACCGCACAAGCCCAGCCTGTGGCCGCCACGGGCCGTGAGATAGCCCTGGGCTATGCTCCATGCGGCGTAGGCGGAAAAGCGGGAGGCCGTGTTGACCGCATGGCTCAAGTCCTCCGTACCCACCCGGCGGCGGCTGGGAAAATACTCCTCCCGTCTGCCGCCAGCAGGGCGGCTGCCCCAAATGCAGGCGGATCTCCGCACCTGCTTGTCCAGCCCGCCTCCGTCCACAGGCTCCCGGAGCCAGGGGGGCGCAGCTCAGCAGCTCTCTCAATAACAAATCATGCTCTCAACTCCCATTGCCACCATATGAGGCCCGTCCACCGGATATACCTCCCCCCGGCGGTGTATAAAAACTGCCGCAAAGGGGGACAAGCCTTGACTTGTCTGCTTCGCGGCAGGATGGAAACGGACGGCTCAGTCCCGGCCGGCGGCTGTTTCCGCCGAAGAGGACCAGAGCCGGAGCAGCTGGTGAGGATACGGCCAGGGCGGCCACGTAGGTCAGAGCGGCAGCGCGGAGCGTGCCTCTCCGCCTCCCATGCCTCGTCATGAGAAGGTGGCCGATTTCTATGGCGGCCAGGCCCGGCTTGCTGGCATTGAACCCGTGGGGAGGGTCAGTTGAACAGAGCCAGGCCAAAGGCAAATGCCGGCGTAGACCAGATAGTACATCTGGGGGCTGTAAACGGAAAACAACAGGCCCAATTGTGAATCAGCGGCATAGACAGCCTGGAGCCGATGTTGGTAATGGGACAATGGCGGTGCGAAGCCGGATGGGGGCGTAACCCACGGCGTGCTGCACCGCATGTCCGGCCTGTGGCAGGCCACGCCGATGGCTGCGGTGGAGGTGTTGTCATAGACCTGGTCCGACAGGCGGATGACGTTGGCCTTGGGATCGTAGTGATCCGTCAGGTTGCCGGAGATGTGCTCGATCCGGACGGCGGTGAGGCCGTTGGCATCCAGGACCCGGCGGGCGGCCTGGGCCCCGGTAATTCCCCGGCGGGAATACTGGGTGGAGTAGCGGCGGAAGGTGCTGTTTACGTTGGCGCTGGCCCACATGGCCAGAAGCACCGCCGGCAGCACCAGGACGACATAAGTCCAATCAAAAACAAGATGGAATTCCTCCTTACAACTTACAAAAGCTCCAGAGGCTCCAGAGCGTCATAGAGCCGCTGGGTGACGGCGCCCAGGAACAGGCTGCCAGCCTGCTGATGGAGGGTCTGCATGGCTCCGGCGGACAGGTTGATGGGTACATTGCCAGACATGAACAGATCGTTGTCAGAATGAAGCGAACCTCCTTGTCCTCCTGTCCGCCCCGTCTTCACCATGCCGGGACCGGCGTGAATCTTGGCCCGGCAGCCACCCCCCTGCAGGGCAATCTCCACATCCATGGAGCAGCGGGTGGTGGACGCTTGTTCACATCCTCCTCCCCCAGGATGCCCAGATAACAGGGCTGGAACAGCTCCCGGAAGGGGACGCCCTCCAGGTCCAGATCCTTCCGGGAGAAGGCGTTGATGTACCGGAGACCCACCCGCTCATAATAGGCAGGCTTATAAATCTGAATGAAGGCCGCCAGAGGCCGGTCCAGCTTCTTGGCAAAGTCCTCCCAGGAGGTGTACCGGGAGCTGGCCAGGGAGATGAATTTGCTGGTGAGATTGACCCGCCAGCTGCCGTCTGCTGCGGCGAACTGATAGTTAATGGTCTCCGGCTGGTTTTGCAGGGAGAAGTTCCCGGGCGTGCCGGCAATTTTAGGGCGGGAATTTCCTTCCGGGCGCTGTACTGAGGGAATTCATCCCGAATGGCCTCCTGAAATCTACAGGGGCTTTGCGGCAATGGCCAGGATTTCAGGGAAGCGAAACTGGCAGATCACTTCCATCAGCTGATTTTTTTTTGAGAAACCGGCGGGGCTCCTGAGAAAACATAGGGTGCGCTCCTTTCACAACGGCTGTGCGTCTTTTCTTTTGACTCTATTATACCCGCATTTTACCAAAATGACAAGGTTGTGGTTCCTGCTTTTGGGCATGGAATTCTTTACTTTTCTGTAAACTTTGCGTATAATAAACCCAGCTTGAAAGGAGGTATCGGTTTGACCGTTCTTCGCATGTTGGAGAGCCTGCGCGTTCCGGCCATGGACGGCTTGATGCAGGCGGTGACGGAGCTGGGCTCCGAGGTGTTCTTTCTGGTTGTGGCATTGGTGCTGTTTTGGTGCGTCAGCAAACGGGAAGGATATTACTTACTGACGGTGGGCTTTTTTCGGCACGGTGCTCAATCAATTTCTGAAGCTCCTGTGCCGTGTGCCCCGGCCCTGGGTGATGGACCCTGAATTTACCATTGTAGAATCTGCCCGGGCAGATGCCACAGGCTATAACTTTCCCAGCGGTCACACGCAAAATTCCGTAGGGACCTTTGGCGTCCTGGGCCGGTGTGCCAGGCGGACCTGGGTCCGGATTCTGTGCGGCATTTTGATGATTCTGGTCCCCTTTTCCCGGATGTATCTGGGCGTCCACACCCCGGCAGACGTTTTGACTGCCGCCGGGACGGCTCTGGCCCTGGTGTTTTCTGGTCAAACCTGCGGTGTACAGCAGGCGGTCCTGGTCTTCCCCACCCTGCTCGCCGCCATGTCCGCCTGCGCCTTGGCCTTTGTGCTCTATGTGGAGCTGACCCCTTTCCCGGGGATATGGATCCCAAAATCTGGGCCGAGGGCGTAAAAAATGCCTACAGCCTTCTGGGAGCCTTGCTTGGCATGATTTTGGCCTATCTTCTGATGAGAGAACAATTATTTTCCGGTTCAGGCCCTTTGGTGGGCTCAGATTCTGAAGGTGATTTTGGGCCTGGGCCTCACCATGGTTCTTCGGGCGGTTCTGAAAGCGCCCCTCCTGGCTCTGACAGGGGGCATGAGGCGGCCCATGGAATCCCGGTATTTTTTGCATGGTGCTGTTTGCCGGGGCCGTCTGGCCCTCACCTTCCGGTGGTTTGGACATTTGGGCGGGGGAAGAGGTCATGATATTTTTTGTGGATTGTCTTGGCTTTGGTCATACTGGCTCTGGCGGTCAGCTATCTGGCGTTTCGCATTGCCTGTGTCCGGGGCATGAGTACCCCTGGGAGGATGACGCCCAAATGCAGAAAAAAATTGGAGCCAGCTACGCGGCTCTGGTAAAGGGCGGCGTGGACTGTCTCCTGCAGCAGAGGCCCCGGATCTGTACCTCACCAGCTACGATGGCCTTCGGCTCCATGCACGGTGGGTCCCGGCGGATTGCCCCAGAGGTACTGTCATCCTCTTCCATGGTTGGCGCAGCAGCATCGTGGGGGATTTCAGTCCCAGCATGCCGGTGTACCACGATCTGGGCTTTAACCTCCTGCTTGTGGACCAACGGGCCCAAAACGGAAGCGCAGGCCGGTACATCACCTTCGGCGTCCGGGAGAGCCGGGACGTCCGGCCGTGGGTCGAGCTGCACAACCGGGAATTTGGCCCGGAACCGGTGTTCCTGGGTGGCGTGTCCATGGGGGCTACCACGGTTTTAATGGCCGCTGGCGGGCCTCTGCCGGAAAACGTCCGGGGATTATGGCTGACTGTGGCTTCTCCTCCCGTGGGAGATCATGGCAGCCGTGGCAAAGCACCGGGCTCATCTTCCGGCGTTTTCCCATGTTGTATTTAGTGAATTTCTGGTGCCGCCTCCTGGCCGGTTTTGGCGGGAAGGAGGGCTCCACCGTTCAGGCCATGGCCCGGAACCGGCTGCCGGTCTTTGCCCACGGCCAGGCCGACAACTTCGTCCCCTGGGCCATGACCCAGGCGGCTTATGACGCAGCTGATTGCGAGAAGGAATTGCTGCTGGTGCCCGGCAGCTGGTCACGGCCGGAGCTATCTGGTGGACCAGGGCGGTATCTGCAAATGTTGGAACGCTTCCTGAACCGGAATCTGCCTGCCAATGCCATTCCCCGGTGAGGATGCACAGAAAACCATGTAAAGCCTACCGCCGGCGTCAGAACTGCCGTATCCTGCAGCGGAACCCATATCCAAATGAGCGAATCAAAAAGAGGTGCATGTTCATGAATTACGCAACCATCAAAAAACTGTGACATCGCCAACGGCCCCGGGGTTCGGGTCAGCGTCTTTGTATCCGGCTGTACCCGCCGCTGCAAGGACTGCTTCAACCGGGAAGCCTGGGACTTCCAGTATGGCGCTCCTTTCACCCAGGAGACCATCGACCAAATTCTGGCCTATTTGAAGCCGGATTATATCTGCGGCATCACCGTCCTGGGCGGGGAGCCATTCGAGCCCCAGAATCAGCCCGGTGTGCTGGAGCTTCTGCGCCAGGTCCGGGGAAATATCCCCAAAAGTCCGTATGGGTCTTCACCGGTTACACCCTGGACGGCCACATCCTGTCCAAAAAGCTGGGTCCCTGGCCGGTAACCGAGGAGCTGCTGTCTTATATTGATGTGCTGGTGGACGGTCCCTTCCTTGCGGAGGAGAAGGACCTGTCTCTCCGGTTTCGCGGCTCCCGAACCAGCGGCTCATTGATCTGAGGCAGACCCTCGCTTCAGGCCAGATCGTCCTATGGACCGACTGGCAGACAGAAAGGAGATCATAAACAAAATGAAAATGCAAGTAAAACGGCTGAATCCCAGAGCAAAGCTCCCCACCTATGGCACCGCCTTGTCTGCCGGAGCCGATTTATATGTCTGCCTGGAGGAACCCGTCACCATCCAGCCGGGGCAAACCGCTTTTTGCCCACGGGTCTGGCCATTGCAGTGCCGGAGGGCTATGCTGGCCTGGTTTTCGCCCGCAGCGGCATGGCCTGCAAACGGGGGTTGGCCCCGGCCAATAAAGTTGGGGTTATCGATGCGGACTACCGGGGTCAGGTGCAGGTGGCCCTGTACAACCACGGTCCTGAGGCGCAGACAGTCTGCCACGGAGACCGGGTGGCCCAGCTTTGGTGGTTCCGGCGCTGTCTCCGGACATGGAAGAAGTGGAGGAGCTGGATGAAACTTCCCGGGGTTCCGGCGGCTTCGGCTCCACAGGAAGCAATTAAGGCAAGGAGACGCCGGCCTCTGCCCCCCAGGCTGGCTGCAGCTCCTTTTCCATCACATAATTGGTAAGGGCAATTCCACCCCGGATGACCTGCTGCTCCCGCAGCACCCGGTAGCCTGTGGAGGAAAAAGGGCTTGGCTGTGATGGACGCATGTGGTCACCTTCCTCACCTGGACAGCCTGCTCCAGTCTCTGGCAATTGCAGCTGCAATGCCCTGACTTTGGTAGTCCGGATGCGTACAGTCTGTCCAAATACCCGGTTTCATCCATGTCTCCAAAGCCGACTATCTCACCGTTCTGGACTGCCACTACCGTATCATGGGCCAGAAATGACCGGTTCCATTGGTCTAGATCCACCATCCCCGTTGCCCACACGCACAGCTGCTCCTGGGTATAGTCTCTGGCATTTACCCGATGAACCGTATCGTAAAACAGCCGAGCCAAGGATTTGCAGTCTGAGGGCTGGTATGCCCTGATCGTCATTCTGATCGACCTCCAAAGGTAGTTCTCCTGTAAAAATATAACATGCGGGCAGGAATCCGTCTACCCCCTTCCGTTCCTCATAGATTCTCCCATTTGGGAACATACTAGTGGAAAACAGAAGGGAGCACAAACTGCATGCAGTCTGAACAGAAAAACCCGGACGCCGTGGAACAAAGCCGGGAGCAGGTATTGGAGCTGGGCTCCGACCTGACCAAGGGAAAAAACGGCAACATTTACACCCTCACGGTCATTGGTCAGATTGAGGGGCATCAGACCCTGCCAGAGACCGCCAAAACCACCAAATATGAGCATGTCCTGCCGCTTTTGGCGGGAATTGAGGAGAGCGACGAGATTGACGGCCTCCTGCTCCTCCTGAACACCGTCGGCGGCGACATTGAGGCCGGGCTTGCCATTGCCGAGCTCATTGCAGGCATGAAAAAGCCCACCGTCCCCTGGTCCTGGGGGGCGGACACTCCATCGGCGTCCCTCTGGCGGTGTCTGCCCAAACGGTCCTTCATCGCGCCTACGGCCAGCATGACCATTCACCCGGTGCGAATGACTGGGCTGGTGGTGGGCGCGCTCAGACCTTCCGGTACTTCAACCGGATTCAGGAGCAGATTGTGGACTTTGTCACCGCCAACTCCAAATCTCCCGGAGGATTTTGAAGGATATATGATGGCCACCGGCGAAATGGCCACCGATGGGGACCATCCTCTATGGCCGGGAGGCTCCTCCGGCCTCATCGACCGGCTGGGCGGCCTCCATGACGCTCTGGAATGCCTGCATAAAATGGTCTCCCCTCGCCGCCGCCCTCGCCGGAACCAGCCGGAAGCCAGCCAGCCCCTCCTAACCCCGGATCTTTGCTCCAATTTCAGAGGCTCCACCTGGAAAGGGGAATCCCTTCCAAATGGAGCCTCTATCCTATCTCCCGGCCGGAGCGCCAAGTTTGACCCGCAGCTGCTCCAGACGATTCAGCGCATCGTAAAGCGTCTCGTCCTTTTTCGCAAAGTGGAGCCGGATCAGATGATTTACCGGCTCACGGAAGAAGCTGGAGCCAGGCACCGCGCCTACGCCGACCTCCCTGGCCAAGTCCTCACAAAACCGAAGATCGCTGTCATAGCCAAACTCGAGATGTCCAGAAGGACATAGTAGGCGCCTTCAGGGGGCAATTGTGAGGGATACGCAGATCGTCCAGGCCCTTCAGGAGCAGCTCCTTCTTATGGGTGTATTTTGCCGCCAGAGCCTCATAATAGTCCTGCCCGAACTGCAGGCCGGGAATGACTGCCTCCTGCAACGGCGCTGCAGCGCCCACCGTGAGAAAATCGTGAACTTTTTGGCCCGTTCGATGATTCTGGCAGGGGCAAGGATGTAGCCAAGCCGCCAGCCGGTGATGGAGTAGGTCTTAGAGAGGGAGGAACAAGAGTGTCCGCTCCCACATCCCCGGCAAAGTGGCAAAGTAGGTGTGCCAGTGTGGTGTGTAGACGATGTGCTCATATACCTCATCGGTGATCACAAACGTATCGTATTTCCGGGCCAAACCTGCAATGAGTTCCAGCTCCTCCCGGTAAACACCTTGCCACAGGGGTTGGAGGGGTTGCACAGGATCAGCGCCTTCGGGTGTTGGCGGAAGGCGTCCTCCAGCACCTCCGGGTCAAAAGCAGGTAGTCCGGTGGCACCAAGGGTACATAGATTGGCTCTGCGCCTGAGAGGATGGTATCTGCACCGTAGTTTTCATAAAATGGTGAGAATACAATTACCTTGTCCCCCGGGTTCGTCACGGTCATCATGGCGGTCATCATCGCCTCGGTGCTGCCGCAGGTCACCACAATCTCGCAATCAGGATCAATGGAGCAGCCCATGAAGTGAGACTGCTTGGCAGCCAGAGCTTCCCTGAAAATTTTGTGCACCCCAGGTGATGGAGTACTGGTGATAGTCCTCATGCGCCACCTCGGCCAAACGGTCCAGGATTGCACGGGGAGGATCAAAGTCCGGGGAAGCCCTGTGACAAATTGACCGCACCGTACTGCAGGGAGATTCTTGTCATTCTTCTGATGACAGAATCTGTAAAGGTATCGGTTCGTTTTGAAAGCTGGGGCATAGTATTCCCTCCCATTATGTTCTGTCATGGAGCTTGCGCTCGTCTATTATTCTCTCGACTTATGTTCCGAGCGGGTGTTCAGCCCGCCGTCTGGATGGACGACAACTTGGTACGGTTTCACCGATCCGGGCCTTGAGGGCTGCGGATACCTCAGCAGCTACCTCGTCGTCCGTTTTGGTGTTATCCCCACTCTTTTTCGACTTCTACGGTGTACTTACAGGTGAAATCTTTCTCAAAAACGCGGGTCAGATATTCTCCGGTGATGCCCGAACGTTCCCTGATCACCGCTTCGATATCGCTGGGGAATACGTTGACGGCGGAAACAATGAACATGTCATCCTTACGTCCGTTAATATGGATCCTGCCGTGGGTTCTACCGCAGGAGCAAGGCGTATTGTCAATCCAGCCGATGTCTCCGGTGCGGAACCGGATGAGCGGACGGCATGCTTGCGCAAGGTGGTAAAGACAAGTTCTCCTACCTCACCGGGTTTCAGAACTTCGCCTGTGTGAATGTCAACGGTCTCCACAAGGATATGGTTTTCAGCGATATGCAATCCGTCCTTGGCCTCACACATGGCGGCGCAGGCTCCAAAATATCTGACAGTCCATAAAAAGTCATAGACCTCTGCGCCCCAAAGCTCTTCGATGGCTTTTCTGGTTGCTTGATGGAACCGCCAGGCTCTCCGGCCACGATGATCTTTTGAATATTCAAATCCTTCTTCGGATCAATTCCACTTTTTAAGGCCTTTTCACCGAGCTGCCAAGCGTAGGACGGACTGGTCCAGATGATGGTTGGCCGATAGGTTTTCAAAATGAACAGGAGCCTTTCACTGGGCAGGGTTCCGCCCCAGATGCAGAGCGCGCCCAGGTTCTGCGCGCCAATGACGTCTGGACCTCCCACATACAGGGAAAAGTTCAGCGCATGCACATAGCGGTCGTTGGGTCTCATACCAATTTGCCAAAACCAGCGGCTCTCAGTATCTTGAAATTCATCGAAATCCTGTTTGGTAAACGGACTCATAGTAGGAACTCCTGTGGGAGCCGGAGGACGTGGAGATAAACACCACATCCTCTTCGGGAACCGCAGCAAGTTCCCCAAGGAAGGACCCAACGCCCTGTGTATCACGTTGTGTCGTTTTATCGATGAGCGGAAACTTCTGAATATCCGAAAGGGCTTTGATATCCGACGGCTTCACACCGGCTTCGTCAAAGGACCGCTTGTAGTACGGCGCATGGTCATAGGCAAACTGTACAATTTCCTTTGAGGTCCTCCAGCTGCCTCTTCTCCAGCTCCTCTCTCGGGAGCGTCTCCAGCTCCTCATTCCAGTACTTGCTATTTACATCTCTATTCATGATGATCTCCTCCTTTAATGAACCAATGTTAAAATTTCTTTGTATGGATCTCCACTTTGCATCCTGGGAACGTCTGATCGTTTCCAATCATCCTCGTCGGTGAGGTGCTGAAATCGGCTTTGCTTTTTCAAATAGGCTTTCACATCCGCAAACTCTTTGGGCTGATGGTTCAGGGTAAACTCGCCATTTTCATATTCGGCAAGATACCAAAGCCCACAGTCTACCACTTCTTTCGCAATCTCCACAGTGTCCTCGGTGGCAATCCCCAGCCTGTGGGGCAGGGTGCGATGATGTGGATGTATTTTGTCCCTCTGATCTTCGATGCCTTTTCAACCTTTCGTATAAAGTCTGGCAAATATCCGATGCTTGCGGTGGCGGCGTAAGGAATGCCATGAGCGGCCACAATTTCAAACATATTTTCTTTGGCCTGAGATTTCCGCGAATATGTTTGCCGGCTGGTGTGGTGGTAGTCCTTGCCCCGAAAGGCGTCAAAGAGCTTTTCTGAATGCCAGTGTTCATATAGCCTTCGTTGTCGTAGCAGATATATAATATATCGTCATTGCGGTCAATTGCTCCGGAAAGCGCCTGTATTCCAATATCGGCTGTACCGCCGTCTCCGGCAAAACCGACCGCATGAAAATCGGTGATCCCCTGGGCCCTCAGTCCCGCTTCAATCCCGGTCAGCATGGATGCCGTCCCGGCAAATGTGGAGATGATGGCGTTGTTGCCGAAGCATAGCTGGGGAAAATTGAAGCCAACCGCCGACATACAGCCTGCGGGAAGAACGGCCACCGAACGCTCTCCTAATACCTTCAGTGCAATTCTCACTGCAAGGCTACCGCCACATCCGGCGCATGCCTTGTGCCCATAGAAAAATTCATCCTCGTGAATTGTCTTTGCAGGGATGCTCATGTTTCGTCACCTCCGACGTCAATCAATTTCACTGCCACACGTTTGCTTTTTAAGTCCGCAAATATCCCTTCGATTTCCCCGACGGAGATGTTTTGGCCACCGAGACCTCCGATGTAGTTGGATGCCGGAATCGTCAGCCCCGCTTTTTGCAGCGCGGAATTGACATTGGTATATACGGTACCTTCGTTGCCAAAAGAAATGTCCTTTTTCCAGAACTGCAATGGACTTTGCATTTCGCACAGCAGCTGCTATTTCTCGGTTCGGGAAGGGCGAAGATAGCGAATGCGGAGCAGGCCAACCTTTTCCCCTGTTCTCTCAGCCGATCTACAATTTCCTTGACCAGGCCTGCGATGCTACCTAGGGTGATCAAAATATAGTCGGCGTCCTCCGTCCAATAGCGTTCGGTCAGCCCTGTATATCGTCTTCCGAAAATCTCGGCGAAGCGCTCTTCCGCCTCTTCAATTGCTTTGGCTGCGTTCAACAGTCCGATGTGTTCCTTGTATTTGAACGCGGTATTGTGTGCCGGCCCTGCGGAAAATCCAAGATTACGGGGATGCTCCAGATCAAGTTTATTTTCTGTCTCAAATCTGGGGAGAAACGCGTCTGCCTGTTCCGCTGTCGGGACATCGACTACCTCGTAGGTATGCGTCAGTACAAAGCCGTCCAGATTTGCCATAAACGGCGTGGACACATCCTTTTTTTCCGCTATGTAATAACTCATCAGCCCAAGATCAAGCGCTTCCTGCGCGTCAACCGCATACGCCTGGATCCAGCCACAGTCAAGCTGTGAGATGGAATCCGTTGGTCGCCATATATGTTCCAAGGGAGCGCGGTAGAGCGGTTCGCATTCATCATCACAATGGGAAACCGTCCCCGGACGCATAGGGCAGGCATTCCGCCATATATAGCAAACCTGAGAGGAGGTGGCGGTAAAGGCTCTTGCTCCCACTGCCGACGCGCCCATTGCGCAGGACAAGGCCGAATGCTCCGATTCCACGTGGATAAATTCCGATTTCAGGCTGCCGTCCTCCACCATTTCAGAAAGCTTCTCCACAACGATGGTCTGCGGTGTAATGGGATACGCTGAAATTACCTGAGGCTTTGCCAGGCGGATTCCCTCGGCAAATGCTTCATTGCCGGATAAAAATTTCTTTGCCATTATTTCTCCGCCTCCATTTCAATTGCACCGGGCTTGCAGATTTTCTTGCAGATACCGCAGCCCTTACAAAAAGCATAATCAATGTCTACCTTTCCGCCATCTTTGTATATCACGCCATCCGGGCAGTACAAATAGCATTGCATACAGCCCACACACCTTTCTCGGTTGATGACTGGACGCCTGCTCCGCCAACCGGCGTTCTTTGTGACCAGATATCCAGCTTCAAAAGCGGTTGTGTCGGGGATCTCTGACAGCTTCTGTGGCACGTGATCCCTTAAATACGGTTTCATCTGTGGATCTCCTTTCCTGCTTCCTCGGCAGCGGCCCTCACCGCCGCAATGTTCTTCCTGTGTAGCTTTTCCGGCATAGTTTGGCGAATGGCTTCCTAAATACTTTCAAAGGGAGATTCCGCTGTATATTCCGGCAAGTGCGCCAAGCATGATGGTGTTTGTGATCGGCAGTTTCAAAATTTCCGCCGCCAGCTGATCTCCATCCAGCGCAACGACCCGATCATCCAACCAAGGATGCTTCGTATTCAGCAAAATCTTCCCGCCTGGCTTCAATTCTTCCCAGGCGTTTTCGGAAAACAGGGTGTCGTCAAGAAAAATGCTAAAAATCCGCTCGTTCCACCTCACTGCGATTGCCGATGGGTTTTGTATCCAGTTTGGTAAATGCTCTGATCGGCGCGCCCCTGCGTTCCGGACCGAAAGACGGAAATGCCAGCGCATAACTGTGATCATCCCGAAGCGTAAAGGCCGCTCCCAGTAATCTTGCCGCTGTAAAAGCGCCCTGACCGCCTCTTCCGTGCCATAATATTTCAGTCATGTTGTCCCTCCTTGATCGCTTCTGTAGAAGCAAATGATACTATATTTTTATTAACATGAGCGACATTGCAGCAATCGCTTCATCCCCCTTTGGATACAAAAAGAGCGGGGGAGCTCATCGCTCCCCGCTCAGGATCGTCTGCACTTCGAGATGGCGCACAGCGTCACGTCACGTGGTACATATCGGTTCCTGCATGTATCGGGCAATCGCAAATGAGCGCGCGAAGTCGTGGGCATTGGCATTGGCCATGTCCATGTACATGGAGTTCAGCATTCGACGAGTCGCAGCGTGCATTGGTTTGCTCCTTTCCAGTTCCGTTCTGTGCTTGTGGCAAATACTAGCACCCGAACCATCGAATGTCAAGCAAGAAATCCGCTGCCCATAATATTTGGTGATCTCGCACAACATATTTGCAAAAAACTGCAGAAATTCTATAAATTTTCAAAAGCTCCCGCAATACCTACGAAATTTGTCAACCGGGGAACGTACATGGGATAGCCCTGAAAAATGCGGTCGCCCTGGTGTTTTGAAAAGAAAGGTCTGGAAACCACAGGTGTTTTTATGATAGAATATCAAAAACAAGACTGGAGACGTATGGGGAGGGACAGGGCAATGAGCTGGCTGCAGATTTTGATTCTGGGTGTGGCAGTGGGCTTCGGGGGAGATTTTTCCCCTTTCTGGCCCAGGCGTGAGCGCACCGGTGCGGCAGCTGCTGGGGCTTCCTCTGGATGGCAGCGGGGACCGGATGTACAGCGCCCTGCTCCGCATGGCCGTCTGGCTGGCGGTCTGCCTGGTGCTCCGGCGGGAGCTGTGGGCCTGCCTGCGGTCCTTTCCTCGCCGCCCCGGCGGCGAGGCGCAGGGATACAGGAGGAGGCGCGGCTACACCGCCGTCTGGCCCTTCTGCTTCTTTTGGGAACCCTGCCCATGATTCCTGCCCTTCTGCTTCAGACCCGGGCCGCCCGGCTGGGACGCTCCCCCGGTGTGGCGGTGTTTTTGGCGCTGAACGGCCTTCTGCTCTTCCTCACAGACCGGGTGGGCCATGGAAAGCGGGACGTCCGGTCTGCGACAGTAGCCGATTCGCTGTGCATGGGACTGGCCCAGGCACTTTCGGTCGTACCCGGCCTGTCCCGCACGGGACTCACCATGGCCGCAGGGATTTTGCAGGGCCTGAGCCTGGAATTTTCCTGGAAATTTTCCTTCCTGATGGCGGCTCCTGCCATGCTGCTTCAATCGGGGGTGGCGCTCTTGGGCGCACTGAGAAGCGGGCGCTTCATTTTGTGCGCCCTATCTGGCTGGAATGGCCTTGGCCGGGTTGTGCGCCTACCTGTCCCTGCGGCTTTTGCGGTTTGCAGTTCGCCGGGAGGCCTTCGGTAGCTTTGCTTATGCTTCCTGGGGCACAGCCCTTTTGACTTTATATTATATCTGATCTGTTGAGGAGAGAATCTACATGGCACAAAAAGAAACCTGCGTCCCGCTCCGGGGCGAAGAAGAAAAAAGCCCGCCACCGCCGCCAAGCGGGCTGTGGAGCGGAGCCGGCCAAAATCCCCGTCCGGCAAATATTGGCAGGGGCTTGCTTCCTTCTGACGGTGCTGGCCCTTTTTGCCTGTCTGGGCTTTCAGGGCTTCATCCTTGCCGGCGTAAAAAGCCTGCTGGGCGGACTGGTGGGGCCTGTGGGCTTTTACCTGTCTCCGGTTTTGTTCGGATATCTGCTGGTTCTGCTGCTGTCTGGCAGCCATCGCCCGGTGGGGTTGCGCAGTCTGGCAGCTTGCCTGTTTGTGGTTGCAGTCTCTGCGATTGCCCATTTGTGTGGGAAGCGGGAGGCTCTACCCGGTGGCTTTGCCATGGTGGGTCAGCTGTTCCGCACCGGCGGGCAGAACCAGTGGCGGCGTCTTGGGAGGACTCACGGGAATTCTGTTTGAGCTGGCCCTGAGCAAGGTGCTGGCCGTCATCGTTCTGGCCACCTTGGCTCTGCTGTCCCTTCTGTGGACCTGGGGCATCACCTTGGGGAGCATTTGCCGTGCCATTCAAAACCGGCCCCGGCCGGAGCGTCCCCCCAGGAGCAGCCCCGGAGGACCCGGCTGCTGTGGTGGTCAACCAAATAAACATTGCGCACCTGGAGCGAAAGCGCCAGGCGGCAGAGTTTGACGTTCCGGTGGATGATTTGCCCGTAGGCAGATCTGCCAAAAGGAGAAATCCAGTCCCAGGTCCCTCCCCCGATGCATTCCTGGAGTCGCAGCGGAAGGCTGCCCGGATACAGCAAGAGCCTTCGGTTCCTTTTGACGAAGAACCCATCTCTGGCAATACCGTCATTCCCTCTGCTCACCAGGGAGGAGTTTGGGGCAAAGAGCGGTTTCGGAAGAAGAGCTCTTGGGTTTACTCAGAGGCGGACGCAGACATTGCCCAAGCGGTTATGCAAGCCGTGGCTCCCATGCCGGAGGAACCGGCTCTGGAAAAGTCAGCGCCAAAGACGCCCGGGCTTCTGCGCAAATGGTGGCCCAGGAGATTGCGGAAAACGCCCAGGCGCCCAAGCCGGAGTATCACTTTCTCCCATCAACCTACTGAAAACCGCCCCCCGGCGGCGCGCCACAGACGGCACGGCGGAAATGCGGGAAAATACCCGCCGCCTGAACGAGGCTCTGCAGAGCTTCAAAATTGAAGCCCGCATCTGCAACGTCACCCGGGGACCTTCAGTCACCCGGTACGAGGTGGAGCTGGCCCAGGGGGTCCGCCTGGCCAAGGTGACGGCCCTCCAGGACGACATCGCCCTGGCCCTGGGTGCGGTGGGCGTTCGCATCTCGGCCATTCCGAGAAAATCGCCGTGGTGGGCATTGAGGTGCCCAACAAGCAGGTAACTACCGTGGCCCTGCGGGAGGTCATTGATTCGCCTCAGTTTTCCGAAGGCCAAGTCCAAGTCCTCCTTTGCCGTGGGCAAGGACATCAGCGGCGCCTGCGTGGTGGGGAGACATTTCCAAGCTGCCCCATATGCTCATCGCCGGTACCACCGGCTCGGGCAAGTCCGGTGTGCATGAACAGCATCATCATTTCTCTGCTGTACAAGGCCAAGCCGGAAGAGGTCAAACTCATTATGGTAGACCCTAAAATGGTAGAGCTGGGGGAATTACAATGGCATCCCCCACCTGCTGATCCCCGTGGTGACAGACCCGAAGAAGGCCGCCGGGTCCCTGCAATGGGCGGTGACCGAGATGATGCGCCGCTATAAGACCATGTCCGATGCCGGGGTTCGGGACCTGGAGTCCTTCAATCGCATTGTGGAGAGCGCCGGGGAGGGGGATCCCCTGCCCCAGATTGTGGTAATCATTGACGAGCTGGCCGACCTTATGCTGGTGGCGGCTAAGGAGGTGGAGGAGTCCATCTGCCGGATTGCCCAGATGGGCCGCGCCGCCGGGATGCACCTGGTCATCGCCACCCAGCGGCCGTCGGTGGATGTGATTACCGGCGTGATCAAGGCCAACATCCCCAGCCGGATTGCCTTTGCCGTGGCCTCCTCCATGGAGTCCCGGATCATCCTGGATACCCAGGGCGCGGAAAAGCTGGTGGGCCGTGGCGACATGCTCTATGCCCCCTGGGCAAGGGCAAACCCAAGCGCATCAAGGTTGCTTCGTCAGCGACTCCGAGGTGGAATCGGTGACGGAATTCGTCAAGAACACTATGTACCAGACTACAGCCAGGAGGTCCTGGAGGAGATTGAGAGAAAAGCCGAACAAAGCGGCAAGGGCGGCAAATCCGCCGACTCTATGGATTTTGAAAATGGAGGACAGCGACGGAGACGAAATGCTCCCGCCGCCGTGGAGGTCATTTTGGAGACGGGGCAGGCCTCCGTTTCGTTCCTGCAGCGCAGGCTGAAGCTCGGCTATGCCCGTGCGGCCCGCATCGTGGACGAGATGGAGGAAAAGGGGATTGTAGGTCCCTTTATGGGCTCCAAGCCTCGGAATATTCTCATTACCAAGGAGCAGTGGCAGCAGATGCAGTCCGGCGTCCCCATGGAAGAGCCGGAGCCGGAGGAACCGGTCCCGGAGGAAATTCTCTGAGTATCAATCACGCCCCAGGCGGTTTGACCGTCCTGGGGCGCTTTGGCTTGCATGCCGTCAAAAACGGCGTCATATCATTTGACAGGCGGAGCATACCATGCTATCATACCGAAAAATGGAACGGAGCGGGTCAGATATGACATTCTACCAAATTTTATGGACCTTTTTCATCTACAGCTTCGTAGGCTGGTGCTGCGAAGTAGCCTTTGCCGCCTGCAAAACCGGTCAGTTTGTGAATCGGGGCTTCCTCTTTGGGCCGCTCTGTCCCATTTACGGCTTTGGCGTAGTAGCTGCCCTGCTGCTCATTGAGCCCATCCGGGAGCACTGGCTCCAGGCCTACCTGGTGGCTGTGCTGGTCCCCACCGTCATCGAGTATTTTGTGGGATGGGCGGCTATGAAGCTGCTCCACACCCGGCTCTGGGATTACTCCCGGATGCCACTCAACGTTGGGGGCCATGTGTGCCTCCTGTTTTCCCTGGTGTGGGGAGTGGGCTGTTTGGCTGTGGTGTACCTGGTGCAGCCCCTGGTTCTGAAGCTGCTGGCTCCACTTCCGGAGCCTGTGGGTTGGGTGCTGCTGGCTCTCTTTGGGGCAACTGCCCTTGCAGATTTGATCCTGACGGCCATTGAAGCTGCCAAAATCCCTAAGCGCTTGCAGGCGCTGGAGGAGATGGAGCAGGGCCTGCGTCGGATTTCCGACGGCATTGGCGCAGGACTCTCCGGACGCACCCTGGAGCTCTGGGAAAAGGGGCAGGAGAAAT
>VOFB01002054.1_pt1 | contig 22645 bp, 35 predicted proteins | sample 5384141 | NCBI WGS metagenome assembly VOFB01 (sample SAMN12384721, study PRJNA508395) | human gut metagenome | isolation source: healthy gut A | host: Homo sapiens | reverse complement strand
GTGATATAGGGAGTAGTATTTCCTGATGTTATACATCATTATCAGGTGTTTTCATCAGAAGTCAATGAGGCGGTTTTTATTAATGCCCACAAATGATTTTTGGTAGATTTGAAAAATGTACTGAGGAATAATGGCTCCACAATATCCTGTTGTAAAAAGTGATGTTGGTCCGGATGAAGTGTACAGAGCAGTGGAATCCATAATAGATACCGGGCAGAATGATATATGGGTTGTTCAAGCTTATTTGCAGATTATACTAGCAAGATGTATTCCGATGATGAAATTGGTGGAGCAAAATTGGCAGCGATGATATAATATACCGTACCGTATCATATATTTCTGCCAATTTTAATAAGAGTATATCGCTTGATGGAATGGCACATGACCTTGGCGTGAGCAAATTTTCATTATCCAGATTGTTTTCAAAGACATTCCATAGCAGTTTTAATCAATATGTGAATGAGGCGCGTCTGGGGTATGCCTGTCAGAGAATTGAAACTACAGATGATACCCTGACAGAAATCTCGATGGACAGTGGTTTTGGAAGTCTTAGAACCTTTAATCGTGTTTTTTAAAGAAAATATAGATTGACATTTCCTGAAAGATGGTCTGACCGGAGCATCTTTAAGAAACATTGTAAAAGATGCCGGACTTACTACTGGTGCATTTTACAAATATTATCCGACGAAAGAGGCACTTTTTGATGCACTGACGGATCCTTATATGGAACATATTTATCAGATTTATGACCAGATCGTTGAGGAGTTTGAAAAGCTTTCTGCCAGTGATCAGACAAGGAATATGTCGGATACATCCAGTGATGGAATGGAGCAGATGGTTGATTATATTTATGATCATTATGATAATTTCAGATTATTGTTGAAATGTGGAGACAGTGGAAAATTTGAACTATTCATACACAATATGGTAGAGCGGGAAATGAAGTCCAGCTTGAAATATATGGAAAAGATGAAAGAGAACGGTGTGAAAATACCGATTGTAGAGGAAAGCCTTATGCATATGATCTATACGGGATTTTTTTCATCAGTATTTCAGATCATTGAGCATGATATAGACAGGGAGACTGCAAAGAAAAATGTACATCAACTGAAAGAATTTAATACAGGTGGCTGGGAACGATTGTGGAATATTGAATTTCCAGTATAACTGATATAAGTCAGGTGGCTAATGCCAGTAAGCCACCTATTTTATTATATATGAGTTAGAAGGAACTAACGAAAGAAACAACAATAAAACGAAAGTAAGGAGTGAACAGATGTGAAAGAAAAAAAGAAGTCGGCAGTCAGCTGGATCCTGACGTGGGCCGGACAAAAAAGAATTGCCTATGTGTGGAGTGTGCTACTTGCAACAGGAAATGTGATTTTTAAGATTTTTCCGTATTTTATCATTGCAGATGTAGTAAAGCTGTTTTTAAATGGTGAAAAGGAGTTTGAAATATATCTTGCAAAAGCGGTTCTGATTGCATTGTCGTTTATCATTGCAGAACTGCTTCATTCACTTTCGACAGCATTGTCACATAAAGCAACGTTTGCAGTACTTGCAAATATAAGAAAATCCTGCTGTGATAAGCTGGCGCGGGTACCTCTTGGCTATGTGAAAGATACACCTTCCGGTACATTTAAAAATATCATGGTGGAAAGAATCGACAGTATCGAGACAACACTGGCACATATTGTCCCGGAATTCACGTCCAATCTGCTGGCACCGGTTGTGATTTTGATCTATTTCTTCCTGACAGACTGGAGACTGGCACTCTGGTCATTGGTGCCGGTTATAGTGGGATTTCTTTCCTATTTTGGAATGATGCTGGATTATAAACCAAGCTTCGAGAGAACGGTTCAGACAACAAAAGATCTGAATGATGCGGCAGTGGAATATATTGACGGAATCGAAGTGATCAAGGCATTTGGAAAGACAGAAAGTTCTTATGCAAAATTTACAAAGGCGGCTATGGCTTATGCAGATTCCTTTATTTCCTGGATGAAACGGTGCTCGATCTTTCATGGACTGATGATGGTGGTCACACCTTATACGCTTCTTACGGTATTGCCGTTTGGGGCACATTATGTAGCCAATGGAACACTTGCGATTTCAGATTTTGTCATCTGCATTATTTTATCACTTGGAATCGTTGGACCGTTGATCACAGTGGGTTCCTATACAGATGATCTTGGCAAGATCGGAGTGATTGTTGGTGAAGTGGCAGGAATTCTGGAACAGCCGGAGCTTGAACGTCCAGAGAAAAGTAAAAGTGTTCCAAAAGATAACTCCGTTACTCTTGAAGATGTCAGATTTGGTTATCACGACAAAGAAATCCTGCACGGAGTAACTATGGAGCTGAAAGCAGGAACGGTAAATGCAATCGTAGGACCTTCCGGAAGCGGCAAGTCGACCATTGCAAAGCTGATTGCGTCCCTGTGGGATGTGGATTCCGGAAGCATCAAAATCGGTGGAGTTGATGTAAAAGAAATGGCACTTGCAGATTTTAACCGGAAAATTGCATATGTTGCACAGGACAATTATCTGTTTAATGAAACAGTCCGTGAAAATATCAGACAGGGAAATCCGGATGCTACAGATGAACAGATCATCGAGGTGACAAAGAAAAGTGGATGCTATGAATTTATCATGCAGTTGGAGAATGGATTTGATACGGTTGTAGGAGGTGCAGGAGGACATCTGTCAGGTGGCGAGAGGCAGCGTATCTCCATTGCAAGAGCAATGTTAAAGGATGCTCCGATCGTGATCCTTGATGAGGCAACTGCCTACACGGATCCGGAAAATGAGGCGATTCTGCAGAATTCTATCGCAAAACTGGTAGCAGGGAAGACCCTGATCGTAATCGCACACAGGCTTTCTACTGTTAAGGACAGTGACCAGATCTTTGTTGTAAATGATGGAAATGTAACAGCACATGGCACACATGAGGAACTTCTGGTGTCATGCCCGCTTTATAAGGAAATGTGGAATGCCCATATTTCTGTAAAAGATACGGTGAAGGAGGGAGAATGATATGTTTGGGATTCTGGCAAAATTCTTTCGTTTTTCAGGCAGGGAAAATGGCAATAAATTTAAACTGTCGATAGTGATCGGACTCATAGAGGCTCTTGCCTCAGCAATGAAGATTCCGGCTATTATGTACATATTGATTGGTCTGCTGAGTGGGAAACCGACAGGAAAATATATTGGAGGCTCCGTTGCGATTATGGTTCTTGCAATTGTAGTCGACGTAATCTGCAAGAGATACTCTACAGTGCTTCAGACAGAGGGAGGATATAATGCAAGTGCTTTTATGAGAATCAAGATTGCAGAACATCTGCGATATCTGCCGATGGGGTATTTCAATTCCAATAGTATCGGGGAAATTTCTTCCATTACAACCAATACAATGGAAATACTTGGCGATGTGGCTGCGAGAGTGGTTATGCTGACAATGCAGGGAATTCTGGAAACATCAATGATCATTCTTATGCTGTTTATTTTTGACTGGAGAATCGGACTGATAGCTGCAGCAGGAGTACTTATTTTCTTTGGGGTCAATTCTGTGATGCAGAATGCGGGTAAAAAAGATTCAGAGCAAAAAGTGGTATGCGATACGGATCTTGTAAACCAGATCATGGAGTATCTGCAGGGAATATCAGAAGTTAAATCATATAACTTGCTTGGGAAACAGGCGAAAAGATTAAATGATGCAAATGAAGCATGTGAAAAGATCAATACAAAGATGGAAATGCTGTTTGTGCCCTATCATTTTCTGCAAAGTGTGATAACCAAAATTACAGGTGCTGTGATCGTGGCTTGCAGTGCATATTTTTATATTAATGGAACTATGAGTGCGGTCTATGCGATCGGTATGACAATCTCAGCATTTATGCTTTATTCCAGCCTGGAATGTGCGGGAAATTATTCATCCCTTTTACATGTGGTAAGTGTATGTGTAGATAAAGCAAATGCAATACTGGAACTGGACACCATGGATATCGACGGCAAAGAGATTCAGCCGGAGAATTACGACATCAGACTTTCTAATGTTACGTTTTCCTATGACAAACGGAAGATCATTGACGATATATCGCTCTCTATCCCACAAAAAACGACGACAGCGATTGTTGGACCATCTGGTGGAGGAAAATCAACACTTTGCAATCTGATCGCCAGGTTCTGGGATGTGGATTCCGGGGAAGTGACGCTTGGAGGCGTGAATGTAAAAGACTATAGCATGAATAGTTTAATGAGTAATTTTTCATTTGTATTTCAGTCGGTGTATTTGTTCGCAGATACCATTGAGAATAATATTACCAAGAACGAAAATGCTTCTTTTAATGACAATGGCAATATTTGTTCCGGGAGGAGCAGGAGATAAATTATTTGGTGCGTACCTTCCGTTATTCTGTCTGCTTCCGTTCGTGCTTTTTTATACTTGTAGGTAAGTGGAAAAGAGCAACAGGATACATCATTTTGTACAGTGTATTTTATTTGCTGACAGTGTTTGTGCTGCCTCATATGACAGGTTTTATTGGATTTATATTGCTTGCATTCTGCGGGATTATGACAAGGTTTCTGCCGGGAATCATGGCTGGAACCTATCTGATGCAGACAACAACAGTAAGTGAGTTTTCTTCGGCTATGAGCAGGATGCATGTTACGGATAAGCTGACCATACCACTTTCTGTTATGTTTCGTTTTTTCCAACGATTGCGGATGAATTCCGGCAATCAATGATGCGATGCGTATGCGGGATATTCGCTTCGGCGGGAAAAAAATGTCGATAAAATGATAGAGTACAGACTGATTCCACTTATGGTCTGCTCCGCAAAACTTGGAGAGGAGCTCAATGCCGCAGCTATTACACGGGGACTTGGCGGTGATGTAAAGCGGACCAATGTGTGCCGGATTGGTTTTCATTTTCAGGACTATATTGTAGTACTTATTTGCTTTATTCCTTATGTAATATGGAGCGTTTCAATGATTTCAAGATTATTTATGTAATATAGATAAAACCGCATGCTGTCATGATATTGGCAGAGTGCGGTTTTGTTACAAATGGAGGATATTATGATACAGATAGAAAATGTCAGTTTTCAGTATAATAATTCAGAAAAAGGAGCGTTAAAAGATGTTTCGATTTCAGTTGATAAAGGAGAATGTGTTTTGTTATGTGGGGCATCAGGTTGTGGAAAGACAACAATAACGCGCCTTATAAATGGTCTTATCCCACATTTTTATGAAGGAGAGTATAGCGGAAATGTCAGCGTTTATGGAATGAATGTGCAGAGTGAAGAACTATATAATATATCAAAAAGGTGGGGAGTGTATTTCAGAATCCAAGAAGTCAGTTTTTTTGCATGGATACGACAAGTGAAGTTGCGTTTGGATGCGAAAATATGGGACTTGTAGAAAACGATATTAACGAACGTGTAAAACTGGCTGTAAGCGAACTGGAAATGGAAAATCTTATGGACAGAGATATTTTTAAATTGTCAGGCGGTGAGAAGCAGAGAGTTGCCTGTGGTTCTGTAACCGCGATGCAGCCCGACGTATTTGTACTTGATGAACCGACATCAAATCTGGATAAAGAATCCATAGAAAGACTAAAAATACGCTTTTACTCTGGAAAAAGCAGGGAAAACAATCGTGATAGCGGAGCATAGGTTGTATTGGCTTAAGGAAATATGTGACCGTGTAGTCTATCTTGAACATGGAAGAATTATGTTTGATATCACAATGCAGGAATTTCTGAAATTTTCAGAGCAAAAAGCTGCAAAATCTCGGACTTCGTACAATGCAGCCACATTGTGATGAAAGCAGTAAAAGACATGAGTATATTGCCAAAAAAGTCGGATATAGTACTGAAGAATTATTATTTTTCCTATGGAGAAAAAAAGGTACTGGAGTTTGGAGATATGCAGCTCCCAAAGAATGAACTTATAGCAATTACAGGACAAAACGGAGCAGGAAAATCTACGTTCGTCAGATGCTTTTGCGGATTGGAGAAAAAATTTAAGGGACAGACGGTCATAGAAGAGAAGCAGTATAAACCAAAGGAAATGCTCCGTAAATGTTATCTTGTAATGCAGGATGTAAATCATCAGCTTTTCTGTGAATCTGTAGAAGATGAAGTTCTTCTTGGAGCATCGGATACTGGAAAAGAGATAAAGGAAAGAGCCAAAGAAATTATGCAAAAAACTTGGTATATGGGAATTTCGTGATAAACATCCGATGTCATTATCCGGTGGTCAGAAACAGCGTGTGGCTATTGCATCGTCTGTGCTTGCAGAAAAGGAGATACTGATATTTGATGAGCCGACGAGCGGTCCGGATTATTATCATATGGTAAGTACTGCACAGCTGTTTAAAGAACTTCGTGACATGGGTAAAAGTATTTTTATTATCACCCATGACAGGGAATTGATTGAACGATGTTGTAATTATGAATTTTATGTGGCTGATCGACAGGCGACATTGTATGGATTATAAATACTCGCAAATAAAATTGAGAACTATTTCTAATATCACGGATCAGGTTATAGAAACGGCAAATGAAAGGCAGACTCGTGGCTAATTGGGCATTGGTAAGGAATCAGCTTTCAATGGATGACAAGCTGCAAACACGAATATTAAAATACGAGAATTACTAAGGAGATTTTAAATAAGTAAACGGAAATCAACACCATATGAAGTAGATGAAGAACCTCCGTTTGATTGAACCCCATAAAAATGGTGGTCGATTTATCGACCACCACAAAAAAAAAAAAACTTTACACACTTTACTTGACAAACTCTGTAGACATTTATTTATTTGTGCTGTCTGCATCAATTACAGACTGAATCTGCTTATAAGGGCATCATAGTTGTCCTTGTTATCGATTCCGCCGAGCATAGGTTCGCCTACAATATTGCCATTTCTGTCAACAAGTATAGTTGTTGCCATGGGCAATGGCCACTAGAGGAGTTTGACAGATTGAGGCATATTTTTATTGCCGAAGCAGTGTTGATGCCAACCACTTCTCCGCCCATTGATTTGATAGCATCATTTAATTCGTTAAGCTTGGATAACTCAGCGACACATGGTTTGCAGCCGGTAAACCGTAAATTGACGACTGTTACTGCATTACCGGAAAACAGGCTGTCATCAACCTTATTGCCATCAAAATCCTCACCGGAAAAATCACTGAATACAGATGAGGCTTTAGAGCTATCCTTCTTGTTATCGTCTGATGATGTATTTTTGTTTTCAAGCTCTGCTATCTGTTCCTCGATTTTTCGTATGGTTTCAATATCCTCATTAAGTGTTTTAAGCTCATCGTCTGTGAATGAATTCTTGTTTGATTCTACTGTACCAGCAAGATAATCAGCATAATTTCCGTTTGGATCGGCGTCACTTTTATTCATCATGCCAAAAGCCTTGTTCCACACATCAGCGTGATCTGCAAAAGCTGATTTTCCTGCTGATATAAATCATCAAGCCTGGAATCTGATTTTGCCGGATGCTTCTGAGCCGGCTTCAGTCTGAGTGTTCTTAGAATCTGTTGTGGAAGCTTGCTTTCCACCGCATGCTGTAAGTGATAATGCTATGCAGAGTGTAAAAATAGAAATAAATGATAATTTGTTTTTCATGAGTAATTTCTCCTTTAAAAATAATAGTAAAATGTTTAATAGCTATCTGTTGTCATTTTTTTGACATGATTTTCCCATAAACCGGTAGCAGATGGCATCCTTCGGACAGGCCTTTATGCAGGCACCGCAGCGTATGCACTCAGGGTGATCCGGTGTCTTACACATCCACATCCATCTTACATGCCTTTGAGCATTGACCGCATCCGACACATTTGCTGCTATCAACGGTGATTTTGAGCAGGCTGACCTTATTAAATAATGAGTAGATTGCTCCAAGCGGACAAATCCATTTACAGAAGGACCTGTAAAACAAGATACTTAGTACAATCACTGCTATTAAAATCATACACTTGAAAGAAAAAAGCTTTCCCAGCGCAGAACGGATAGCAGCATTTCCAATAGATAACGGTATAGCACCCTCTAAAACACCCTGAGGACAGATATATTTGCAGAAGAACGGGTCTCCCATTCCTATAGAGTTCGTTATAAGCATCGGAAGAAGTATAACGAAAACAATAAGAATGACATATTTTAGGTACCTAAGAGGCTTTAATTTGGCTGTGGATAATTTCTTTCCAGGTATTTTGTGAAGTAAATCCTGAAACCATCCAAATGGGCACAAAAACCACATATAAATCTGCCGAGAGTTACACCGAGTAAAATAAAAAATCCGGTTATGTAGTATGAAAACTTAAATTTTGATGATCCGACAACTGCCTGAAATGCCCCTATTGGACAGGCTCCTGTCGCGGCAGGGCAGGAGTAGCAGTTTAATCCGGGTACACATACTGTTTTTGCATTGCCTTGATATATTTTACCCTTAAATAAATTCGGAATATGAATATTGGTCAGCAGCGTTGCTGCGGCCTGTATCCATCCACGTATTTTTGCCAGCTTTTTTGATAGTAATTTCTTTTTTCTTATCCAATTCCGACACACTCCAGACATAGTTTTATTGCTTTTACCAAGCACGGTAGCTGCCTCACCTCTGACTGCACCATAGCTTATCATGGATATACCAAGGATAAGCAGAATGACTTGACATGTTTTTTGGTATTTCAACATAATGATTCTCCTTTTTGTTGTATTATTGACCAGCTGACTTTGGTATTATACAATATAGGTTGTAAAATTATTGTTAAGAAGCAGGAGAACATTTTGAGATTATTAATTGTTGAGGATGAGAAACAAATATGTGATATGGTTGCAAAGAGTCTGTATGCTGCCGGTTATGAGGTGGATACCTGTTATGATGGGAAAGAGGCTCTTGAATGTATACTGTCGGAAAATTATGATCTGATAGTTTTGGATTTGAATCTGCCGGGGATGGATGGCATGGAGCTTCTCAAGGAGCTTAGAAAATACAATGATGAAACTAAGGTTTTGATATTATCTGCAAGAGGTCAGATTGCTGATAAGGTAGAGGGACTGGATGCAGGAGCAAATGATTACATGGAAAAACCATTCCATCTGCAGGAGCTTGAGGCACGTATCAGAAGCCTGACAAGAAGGAAATTTGTACAGAATGATATATGTCTTAAATGTGGAGAAATAAAGTTTGATACGATTAAACGCGAAGCATATGCAAAAGGAAGAGCCGGTTCCACTGACGCGAAAAGAGAACGGTATTTTGGAATATTTACTTATTAATATAGGCAGACCGGTAAGCCAGGAGGAGCTGATAGAGCATGTGTGGGATGCCACGGCAGACAGCTTTAGTGGAGCAATCAGGGTACATATGTCTTCACTTAGAAAAAAAAGCTTAAGGCGAAGCTGGGATATGATCCCATTTTGAACAAGGTAGGTGAAGGCTATACAATACGGGAGGAGTCTGATTGATGAAAAGAATGTCATTACAGTGGAGGCTTACATGTATAACTACATTGTGCATTGCCATTATATGTGGCTGCCTGACTATGTTTGTCTATAAAAATGGTGTGCATTACATCGATTCTCTGCAGGATGCGGTAGAGTCACAGGGGATGAAAAACGAAACAAATCAGATGAAATATACATCAGCATACCGGACGATAAGTGGGATGAGTTTGCGGATGAATTTTCAGTCCAGGTGTACAATAATAAGGCCGACTATAAAAGAAACAGTTTGATAATCACAGTTTTGCTGGCACTTTTGGGAGGTGTCATCACTTATTTTTTAAGTGGGCATGCACTCAGACCAATCAGGGAGTTTTCAGATAAAATTGAAGAGGTACAGGCTCAGAATCTGTCTGATTCAAGAATAGAGGAAAACAATGTTAAGGAACTGAACCAGCTGGGTATTTCTTATAATAAGATGCTTGAGCGTCTGTCGGAAGCATTTGAGGTACAGAGACAATTTACGGCAAATGCAGCACATGAGCTTCGAACTCCTTTATCTGTTATGCAGGTACAGCTCGATGTATATAATTCTGCCTCTCACCCGGGAAATGATGCAGACACTTTGCAGACCATAAAAATGGTTACGGAACAAAATGATAAATTAAACAGGATGGTAAAGACTCTTCTTGACATGAGTGAGCTTCAGACGGTGGGAAGGGATGATAAAATTATATTGGATGCTATTGTTGAAGAAGTTTTGGCAGACCTTGAGCCTCTTGCCGTGGAAAAGAATATAAAACTGATTGGAAAAATGTGAGGATGCCACTATGATAGGCTTGTATACAATATGCCATTATTTCCGCTCGGACAGGTTGTAACCGCATATCAGAGAAACAAGCATGTTTATCTGTCTGAAAGATGCCAATACAAATTAGGGAATCATCTTCCGCTAAATCGGACAGGAGCTACAGTAACTTGCTCTTGCCATCGTTAGAGTCAGAGAAAATCAAGGCATGGGAACGATTTTCGATGACTGTCTTTAAACGATTAAAACAGATTTGCTAAATGAGAAAATAGAATAATACACCATTTTTATTGAAGTCAAAATAAATGTATCAGGGCTTTGAATTTTCATAAGTGTTTTTACGGATTCGTGGAGATATATTTTGTTGTTGTATATTTTCAACATGAACATCGTTCATTTAACAAAATAACTAAATGACATTACATTGAAAAAGAAATTGACCATCTTGCAACTTCAAAAGAAGACATTTAGCTGCAAGCAGAGAGCTAATCAAAGAAAACGGATGGACTGCTGTAAGCATACGAGCTGTTGCATCCCGATGTTCTGTTTTCGGCGGGGACAATCTACAATTACTATGAATCCAAGGCCGATTTGCTTGGGGATACAATTGAGAGTATTTGGCGTGAAATCTTTTTTAACCATGAGGATGAGCAAGCATTTAAAGATGTTGCTGCCTGTATCTCATGGATTTATAAAAGACTCGAATATGGAAATGAGCAATTTCCGGGCTTCTTTTCACTGCATTCGCTTGGATTTATGAAGGATGAAAAAACGGATGGAAAGAAGAAAATGCTGCAGACATGGGGGCATATTCTTAATGGATTGTGCGGTATATTAAAGAATGATCCTAAGATTCGTCCAGATGTATTTGATGAACAATTCACGGAAAAACAGTTTGCAGATATATTATTTTCTTTAATATTGGTATCAATGATTCGTCAGGATTATAATCCGTCTTCGATTTTGATGTTGATTAACAAAACATTATATTAAAATTCTCCCACCGTATAGAGTGGGAAAATTTTTTGCAACAAAATGAACGTTGTTCACTTATGCGTTTAAAGATGTACCCAAGAAAGGATGTTTATTATGCAGGCAATTGTAGAAACTTTATTTGATACCATATATTTGTTTTCAGTAATCACAATTGGAATTTTAATGATACGCAAAAGCAAAGGAAACCGTCAGTTTACCATGTTTGGAATTATGGCAGTGCTTTTAGGAAGTGGAGATGCGTTTCATCTGATTCCTCGCGCAACGGCGCTTTGTACAACCGGTCTTGAGAACTTTACCGTACAGCTGGGGTTAGGCAAATGGATTACTTCTGTCACTATGACTATTTTTTTATGTCGTTCTCTATCATATATGGCGTGAGCGTTATCAGATTAAAGGCTATAAAGCAGCTACAGCAGCTATTTATGGTCTTGCAGGATTAAGAATTGTTCTGTGTATGATGCCTCAGAATGCCTGGCTCAGTGCAGATGCTCCGCTTTCATGGGGAATCTATCGAAATATTCCGTTTGCACTGATGGGATTAATTATCATAGTTTTATTCTATAAAAGTGCAAAAGAAAATAATGATAGCTCTTTTCGTTGGATGTGGTTGACAATTGTCCTGAGCTTTGCATTCTATATTCCGGTTGTACTGTTGGCTGATGTCATTCCGATGATCGGCATGCTGATGATTCCAAAACCTGTGCATATGTTTGGACAGTATTAATTGGCTACAAGGCAATGAAAAAATGACTTAGCCATTTTTAGTAGTTTTATTGTAACACAGAACAAAAGATTCGTGTTGCGAGGGCAGACTTTGGGACTCGCAACATGCTAAGCTAGAGCCATCATAAGAGAGAAGCAAAAAGAAAATGCCTTTCTTATGATGGCTCATTTTATGAGATATAAGCTGACAGGGAGAAGAGGAGAGCCGATGAGTGCAGGCAGACTGTATGACAAAATCACAGACAAGGTAAATGATAAAGTTTGAGAAAACCTATGGCATTGCGATTGTTAAAGAGATGTAAATGGTGGTATAATTATGACATGGATTCAAAAAAAGAAATGGAGAGCTTTCTGTTATAAAGAATGTTAAACTCGACAGAAGAGTAAAAGTGACAAATCACATTGAAGTAGGAAGTGAAAATATGCAGTTAGGATGGATAGATTTTTCAAACGAAGACAGGCAGAAGGCATTAGATGTAATTAACCTTCTGAGTGAACAGGGAGCAGTCGATGAACTTGGAATCGGCATTATTCGTGATGCTTTTGCCAATTATTTCTTTCGGGTACATCTACCATCCGGACGAGCAAAATATTTTCTTATTGTTCCATATGTGTTAAGAGAAGCTGTTGATGGCAGGTATGGAAAGGATGCAAATAGAGTTTTAAGGGCTATAGATTCTGCTGAAAAAGATTGTGGCATCAGATTGTTAGAAGCAGATCCCAAGGCAGAAGGTGTTATTGGAACCCGTGTATTACCAAAGGGCTGGGTAGCAAGAAAACCATCAGATATCTACTGGAATGGAATTCGTACCTTTGGAATATTCTGTGATTATGGTCTGTCTATACCGGAGTATGTTTCATTGGCGGTAAAGCTAAAAGAACAGAAGTCTGTCAGCCGGTTGGGAAACAGAAATGATGATGCAGAGGAAAATGATAAGGATGATTCGGATGCAGGAGATATCGGCAATATTAGATTCTGGAATCTTCCGATTTATCATGATGATTGGAGAGACAACCTTACAATAGAGCTGACGCAGGAGGAAGCATTCTATCTGGATAAGCAGATTCAGAAGTCAACGAAAGGGTCTCTTTTGGACTATGTATTGAAAAATCATATTGATTTGAATGAATATGATGATTTTGCTTCTTTAACGGCTGAACTATCGGAAAAAGTAGGTGAAAAGTTGGCATATATGATGAAGCTTGCCTGCGATTTTAATAATCTGGTGTATATGGCGAGAGTAAGATACAATGTCATGCTTTCAGAAGACGAGAATACATACGCAAATGATGAATGGAGCAGGTTGCTTCCGGATATAAGGCATAATGCGACAGTAGATCTGGATGCAGTGTTTGGAGAATTGCAGTTGATCAATCCAAGGGCAAAGAGTTTTTTATGTGGGATACAGGCTGCATTTATGGCATCTGATATTGATATGGCTGATGAACTGATTCGCAAGAGGGAACGGAGCCTGAAAGGAGCAGCCAGAGCGAAGTTAAGCAGAACAAAGGAATTTGATCATTCAAAATGGGTAGGCGGTGGAATGCTCGATTACAGATTCTCGAATGCCGTAAGAATTGTGAATGACATCTATGCCGGGGAGGTGAGTGCTGATGTTTAGACCGGATTCAAACCGAGATAGAACGGATTACGGCGGTATTTTGATGCCTCCGGACGGATATAGATTGGACAGAGCAGTAGGCACTACATATTCACTTGACCTGGAAGCACTCACAGCTGTGGCAATATGCCTTGATTATCTGAAGAAACAGATAGTAAGCTTATGCAAAATCCAATTGGTATGCTGAATGCATTGCAGAAGGTATCAGATAAAATCGTGCTGTTTTGTGAAGCAGGACAGATTAAAGTGCCAACAAAACCGACTGCACTATCTATTTTATTAGAGAAAATGGTAGTAGAGGTCGCACTGCCAAAAGATAGAAAGCTTGGTCGATATCCGTCATTTCATCCGAAAACATGGGTATTAGCATATGTAAACGCTGATGGAGATAAAAATATCGTTTTGTGGTAATGAGCAGAAATCTGACTTTTGACAGGAGCTGGGATATCAGTTTTGCAATGGATAGCAGTAAAAATGTCAGACAGAAGAAAAAGACTCAACCTATCTGTGATTTTCCGATTATCTTGTAACGAATGTGCATAATACCAGCAATAATGCCGGAAAGAAAAGAAATCTGATTCGTGGATTATGTTCAGACATTAAGGATGTATCCTTTTCACTTGATAGTAAAATATTTGGAGAGAATTTTGAAGTTCTTCCACTTGGTATTGGAAAAAATGCTTACCGGATGCAGGAGGATATTCTATTCTGCAAGGAAAGAGGAAATGCTAATTCGACATTTAATGAGCTTGTAGTGATGTCTCCGTTTTTATCAGAAAGTGTGATTGCAGATTTTAACCTGACAGACAGGGCATTGTCGGACTGTAAGAGAACACTTGTTACGAGACGTTCTGAGCTTGGAAAACTCAAAGCATCAGATGTAGACAATTTTACCATCTATGCATTAAAGGATGAGATTATAGATGGTGAGGAAGAAATTTCAGATGAACTCGCAGATAAAAAGAAACAGGATATTCATGCAAAAATCTATCTGAGAAGGAAATATTCAGATGTTGACCTGTATCTTGGTTCCATGAATGCTTCATATTCTGCAATTAATAAAAATGTTGAAATGATGCTGTGGCTTGGAACAAAGAATATGCATCTGAATGGGGATAAATTTAGAGGATATATTCTGTGGACCGGTAGGAGATGCAAAGAATCCATTTGAGCAGGTTACAGTAGCGGATGCAGTTTTGGAAACAGAAAGTGATAATAGAAATTGCTGGAGCAGAAAATCAAGGAATTGTGCCGTGAAAAGGCAGGCTGTAATTTCAGAAGATAATGAGAATGCCGGAAAGTACAATATAGAGGTTGACTTCAGTGATATTGAATCTGATAGTGAGGTTACAGTATCACCATTTAATTCAAAAGCAGGAGCAGACATTGTCAGAACATATAGAGTTTTTCAGAGCTTGAGATCTTGCAGTTATCTGAGTTCTATGAGATTACTGCAAGATCAGGTGATGATACAATCCGCAGAATTATTATGATCCCTACAAGTGGTTTCCGGATGACAGAGAAAGTGCTGCAGTAAACAGTGGGTAAAAGATAGGGCATCATTTGTTGAGTACATAGCGTTTGTACTTGGCGATGATTATGTAGCATCTATGCTTGAAGGAAAGCAGATGGGAGACTCCGGATTTTTGCCAATTCGAGTGATGCAATGCTTAAGCACTCTATGAAAAGATGTTAAAGACATCTGTAGAAGAGCCGGAAAGAATAAAAGACATTGGATATGTGCTTAAGATGGTTACAGATAAGGATATTATACCGGATGAATTCCGTGAACTGTATGAGACTTTTTGTAATACTTTGAAAATCAGAAGATAACGAGGTGATGTTATGTCACAATTTAATATAGATGAAATTGAAAAGCGTACCCTCTCCGGTCTGAAGGATTTTCAAAGAGCAACTGTGAGAGAGTGGATTATCTGTTCCGGCATAATCAGAATCGTGTGCTTGTAGCAGATGAAGTGGGTATGGGAAAAACTCTTATTGCCAGAGGAGCAATTGTAAAGACAGCAAGACTTAGAATCGAAGAGAAAGATGATCTGTTTAAGGTAATTTATATCTGCTCTAATCAGAACATAGCAAATCAGAATATCAGAAAACTTGATGTAACAGGAAAGAATGCCATCGGTTCAGTATCAGATACCAGACTGTCTATGCAGCATTTAAAGATTACCGAGCAGGAAAATGATCCGCAGATAAAGGAAGGCTTTATACAGCTTATCCCACTTACACCGGAAACATCTTTCCGCATGACCACCGGAGGTGGAAGTGTGCAGGAAAGAGCACTTATGTATGCCATTTTAAGGAGAATGCCGGACTTTAAAGGACATGCAGCTTCTCTTGAAAAATTTATGATAATGGATGCTGTAAAAGCATGGGGATTGGCAAAATGGAACCTTGAAAATCGCGTGGCAGAATGCGAAAAAGATGACGAAGGGTGTCTATCCACAAAATGTGATAGATAAAATCCTTAATTATCAGGAGTATGAAAGTATAAGGGACTTGCTGCTTAATCATTTGCATGAAAGAAGATATCATAAACAGCTTACATATTCCAAATATTATGTGGTGAATAAGCTTCGTGTGATGTTTGCGAGAATCAGTGTATCCATGCTTGAGCCGGATCTGGTAATCATGGATGAGTTTCAGAGATTTAAGTTTCTTCTGTCATCTGATGACAGTGAGCTTTGGTATTCTTGCACACAGTTTCCTTAGTGGACATGATACAAGGGTACTTCTGTTGTCGGCTACACCATATAAATTGTATTCTACCCTTGAAGAGATAGATGAAAATCAGCTTGATGAGCATTATGCAGAGTTTTTTCAGGTTATGAACTTTCTTTTTGATGATGAAGTCAAAGACATTAAATTTAAGGAAGTGTGGAAGAATTATTCCCATGCTCTAAGTGAGTTGAAGGCAGGGGACAGTGCAATTATCCGTATGAAGGAGCTGGCAGAAAATGTCATGTATCAGGGCGTCAGCAGGACAGAGCGTATATCTGTCATGGATTCCGGTGATTATACGGATGACAGCAGCGTGAAGCATCATTTGCAAATAGATGAAAATGACATAAACTCCTATATACAGATGTCACGATTGTTGTCAAAAACGGATTCAAATCATTCTTTACCGGTAGATTATGCAAAGAGCTGTCCGTATCTTATGTCCTTTATGAAGAAATATAAGATTAAAGAGCAGATTGAAAAATATTATATAAAAACATCCAGATGAATTTGGAAGTGAAAGAGAACAATGTCTCTTGTGGCTGAATCGCAATAAAATCAATAAATATGATGAATTGCCGAAAACCAATGCAAGGCTTGAGGCACTGAAAGAAAAGGCTTTTACAGGTGGTGCGGAAAAATATCTGTGGATTCCTCCATCACTGCCATATTATGAGATGCAGGGAGCATATAAAAACAGCAAAGGCTTTTCAAAAATACTTGTATTTTCTGCATGGGAGATGGTTCCACGAATGATAGGTGCACTTGTTTCCTATGAGGCGGAAAGACTTACAGTTGGAAAACTGGTACATCAGATAAAGAATCAGGATAAGAAGAATACGGGGTATTTTGCGGAAGGTTCGAGACGATACCCGGTGGCAAGGCTCAGGTTTAATGTTTCAAATGGAGAAGTAAGAGGCATGAGTCTGTTTGCACTGCTTTATCCTTCAAAGACACTTTCTGATATGTATTTACCGATTGAGTCATTGAATAATCATGAATCATTAGAAGTAATAGAGAAATCTGTACGGCTGAAACTGAAAGAGAAGCTTGCGATAATCGAAGAAAAGTATGGTGATTCGGGTAACAATAAGGAAGATGCCAGGTGGTATTATCTTGCACCGATGCTCATGGATGGAGTCATCTATGCAAAGCATTGGATAGAGGATATTGTGTGGGAAATGAATACAGACGAAGAGGATACAACATCTGAGGTCAGAAGCAGTTCAAAGGATAAGAGAAATAAGGGCTTTATTGCTCATATTGATAAGCTAAGAAGTTATTTGGATGCCCCGGAGGAGATTCATCTTGGAAGAAAGCCGGAGGATTTTCTGGAAACATTGGTAAATATGGTACTGGGTTCGCCAGCAATATGCATTTATCGTTCTAATGGAAGAAGCACAGCCAGAGCAACATCGCTTGCAAAGGTATTTGTCAATAATTTCAATTTGCCGGAGTCAACAGCTATCATTGATCTTGCTTATGGCAGATGCAGGGATGATAATTCCCATTGGCAGAATGTACTTAAATACTGTAAAGATGGCTGTTTTCAGGCAATGATTGATGAATATATCCATATGCTGAAAGAAACAGCAGGTTTTCAGTCGGATGGAAATCAGTATCAGATTGTGCATGACATGATGATGGATTCATTGAAGATACATACAGCCACCTATATCGCTGATACTTATCCTGATTTCAAAAAAGCGTATTAACGGAGCTGACAGGAAGAGTGATGGATGTCGAATAAGGTCGAGTTATGCAGTTGGATTTACAAAGGATGCAGGAGATAATTCCAAGGTAGTCATGCGTAAAGAAAATATCAGAAATGCCTTTAACTCACCAATGCGTCCATTTGTGCTCGCCACAACATCAATCGGACAGGAAGGATTGGATTTTCATAATTACTGCCGAGTGATTATGCACTGGAATCTTCCAAGTAATCCCATCGACCTGGAACAAAGGGAAGGCAGAATCAATAGATTTAAGTGTCTGGCAATAAGACAGAATGTTGCTGATAAATATGGTAAGGCAGATGGTATCACATTTAAGAGAGACATATGGATAGAAATGTTCGAAGCTGCTAAAGCGGAAAAGCAGAATGACCAGTCAGAGCTTGTACCATTCTGGTGTTTCGGAAAAAATCAGAGTGTTAAAATAGAAAGGCTTGTGCCAATGTATCCTATGAGTAAGGATGAGGTTAATTATGAAAGGCTGATAAAGATATTGTCTCTTTTACAGGCTTACATTAGGGCAGACAAGGCAGGAAGAACTTCTAGAGTATTTATTCAAGGAGTTCAAGGACACAAGTGGATTGAAGAAATTGTTTATCGACTTGAGTCCATTTTCAAAGGGAAAAGAAGGTTGATATGATGAGAATACTTTTTTGTAACATAGCGTGGATGAAGGAGTATCGAGGAAATGAAGATGGAAAGGATATTCCGTTAAATGGTGGAAGCTATGTTGATGAGACAGGAGATGCTCATGAAAAATATAATTTTACACCAGTGAATATGGAGGGTAGGGAAGGCTTATATTGTCTGGGATTTTTTGAGACAAAATCACATAATGGTAAAGATGTCAATCAAATGCGGATTGAGAATATTGCAGGTTGTGAACTATTAAAAAAAAAGAATCAGTAGATGATGTGCTTGTCGTTTATTGTGCAAAGCATCCGGCACATAAGTTTACGACGGTCGTGGGATGGTATAAACATGCTACAGTTTTCAGACATTATCAAGAGGCAGTGTTTGCTCCGAAGATATACAATATTACAATGCAATTGCAAACTCATCTGATTGTGTCTTACTTCCTGCAGGGATCAGATCAAGAAAGGTACAATGGGAAGTCCCAAGAAAATCAAATGGTTGGGCTTATGGATTTGGACGGGCAAATGTGTGGTATGCAAGTGAAGAAGATAGCAGGTTACAAGATTATCTTACGAGATTAGTAAAAACAGATTGATGAATATGATGGCGAAAATTGGATTGACAAGTACGCTGAGTAATGAGGTACACATATTATGGGAAACGAATCAGGTGAATGGATTATGCATGGCATGAAGTGGGACAACCCAGATTGCATCCATTCTGTAGATGAAGCAATCAAGTATATAAATGAATTTGGCTTTTACCATTATTTAAGAATGATATAGATGGGTTTTCACTTGAAGAAAGAACTGTTCCAGAGTACTGGTGGAGTGATAATCCGGAGATTGATCCATGGATGTGGCGGGCTATTATAGCAAGGCGGCATGATATTGTCTATGGAAAATTCTTTGATAAAAAGGCGGGATTCATATCAAAAAGTGGCTTCCTGTCTTTGCTAATTATCGCCGGGATGGATATGATTTTGATGCATTATATGATGATGGGAAAGCACCTAATAAGCATAAAAAGATAATGGTCAATTTTATGGAAAAAATGCTGATTCAGAGATTTATTCAAATGAATTGAAAAAAACAAGCTGGATTTGGCAAGGATGGAGAAAAGGGATTTGATGGTGCAATAACGAATCTTATGATGCAGATTTACCTGTGCAACTGCGATTTTAAGAAGAGAGTGAATAAGAGAGGCATTGAATACGGATGGGATGTTGCAGTGTATTCATCTATTGAGCATATCTATGGATACGATTATGTGACTTCCTGCTATAAGGATAATCCGCGGGATTCATGGAAACAGCTTGTAGACTATATGCATGAGATGTATCCGGAGGCGACGGATAAGCAGATTAGAAGATATTAAAGTAATACAGGTACAAATTTAGCGATGAATGAATATTTCCGCTTATATTTAATGCTATTCTATTTTTAGCGATTTCTTCGAACTATTCAACCCATCCTGAAATATGGGGAAATATCACAAAAATCGAATGAGAATTTTGTGATGGGTTACGCGCTTAACCTTTGTGAAAACGATATTTCTATTGTAATATTGAAGCAGAATATTACAAATCAGTAATCAATGTGATGTAGAACAAAGGAGAAAACACATGAATAAAGAAATGACCGTAAATGGGAAAAGCTATACAATAATTAAATTGCTAGGAAAGGGTAAAAGGTGGATATTCTTATTTGGCAGAGTCTGGAAATAACAGGTATGTTTTGAAGCAGATACATCATGAACCTTGTGATTATTATCAGTTCGGAAACAAGCTTGAGGCAGAAATCAGGGATTACAAGAAATTGAAAGAGATCGGAATAAAGATGCCTGCCATGCTTGAAGCAGATGTGAAAAATGAACGCATTTTGAAGGAGTTTATTGAAGGCGACACGATTTATCAGTTGGTTTTAGAAGACAAGATGAAAACTGACTATATCGAGCAATTGCATAGAATGTGTGCACTGTTATATGCTGCCAATACAAATATTGATTATTTTCCAACGAATTTTGTTGTACATAACGAAGAAATATATTATGTGGATTTCGAGTGCAATGACTACATGGACGAATGGAACTTTGAAAACTGGGGCTGCAAATACTGGGCAAAAACGCCGGAATTTTTGCAGTATGTGAAAGAACATTCATGATATAAGTATGGTTTTGGGTGGTATAATGATGGCGAAATTAAGTAAATTTGAAAGGTTTTATTTTGGTTATGTTTCAAGTAAATAATAACGGTATAAGATGTAAATTTGCCAATATCGAAGATTTTGATGAAATTCAAAAATTGTATTGGAATCTTATTGAGCAAAGCAAGGATGAACCATCTTTTCCGGGATGGAAGAAGGGTGTGCATCCATCGCCGGATATGCTCATGGAGAGTATTAAACAAAAGCAAATGTATATTTTAAATGCAAATGAAGTAATAAAGGCATGTGCCATATGCAATCATCTTTCAAATGAGGAATATGCAAATGTTTCGTGGCGAATTAAAGATACTGGACAAAATGTGTATTATTCACGCATTGGCAGTCGGTTATGATTATCGCGGTCAGGGGCTTGAAAGATACTTGTGAATCAGATTATATCTGACGCAAAGGAAAGCGGAAGTGAAGCGATTCATCTTGATGTGATAGATAATAATGTTGCTGCAGAAGCATTTTATAAGGGTCTTGGCTTTCAGTATATAAGCACCGAGAACATTTTTTATGAGGTTGTAGGACACAGAAACTTCAGAATGTATGAGTATATTTTACGTGAATGATAAAAAAACAGGAGAATTGGCATTTACAGGGCAAATCAAATTCGGTATAAAGCGGTTTGATTTGCCCTTGTTTTTTAGTCCGATATTGCAGAGTATCACTCCACAGACACGCAGTACGAACAAGTCTATAATTCCTTGATTTTTTTCATTCATTTTTCTGACATCATTGCGATAGTGAAGCATGAAGCCTCCCCAAATTATAAATGCCAAAGCTATTTGAAATATGGCTGCAATAATTCCGTGAAGGATAGAACTTGTTCCTCCTATCCATCCGACAGTATATGCGACGATTGTATAAATAACACAGCCTGTTCCCATGTGGATAATTACTTTAAATGGCGTTGGAAGATTGTCTTTTTTGATAAATCATGGCCGGAAGTCCAAAACCCAGACCTACAATTATGCACCCGATAACCATTTTTGAAAATTGGTAATTATCTAAACTGAAATTACCGTCATAGGCGATGTCAAATACCATTCCTGTAATGCAGAAAATGGTTAATGCTATACCAATGCTGGTTATAGTGTTTTTAATCAAATTTTTTCATAGTTTCTCTCATTTTTGTCCTCCTATAATCCTAGATATTTTTTAAACTTAGACAGATATTTTCTTGATACGTAATCCTTACATCCGTTTTTAGTTTCAAAAGAAGAGTGCCGCTAAAACCAGCCTCGACATTGCTCATATAAGACAGATTGATCAAAGTTGATTTAGAAATTTGCATAAATCCGGCACCAAGCTGCTGTTGCATTTCGTACAGTCTTTTTTTCGGGAACGGTAGCGGTGTTCTTTGCCATAAATAATAGTATCCTTTGTTTTCTACCCTTACCATGTATATTTCTTTTGGCTGTAAAATGACAATATCATTTTCATTTTGTAAAGCTGTAATGGGGCTTTCATTTGAACCGAATATATCAAGGGTACGCTGGATGCTGTCAGTGATTTTATCTGCATATATGATGGCATATGGTTCGCTGTATTCAGGGAAAGTTCTATACTTACCTTCATGTAAAATCCTCCTTCCTTTTTGGTGAGTTAATCATACAATATTTCATATATAATGTCTCGCATTTGGATGTAAGTGGCGAAAAACATGTGTAAGATGTGTTAAAGAGTATACAAAAGTATGCGGATTAAAATATCAGGATGGAAATC
>VOFB01003572.1_pt1 | contig 22658 bp, 27 predicted proteins | sample 5384141 | NCBI WGS metagenome assembly VOFB01 (sample SAMN12384721, study PRJNA508395) | human gut metagenome | isolation source: healthy gut A | host: Homo sapiens | reverse complement strand
CCGTGCTTGTCAATCCAGACTGAGCTTGCCTGTCAGGCAGATCAGACAGAGGTGCCGCCAATGGCATATGTCCTTATTGGCGCATAACCGAAAAATAAACAGAAATAAAACGGCATTTGTGCATCATTCAGTATGCGGACAATTGATAGCAGAAAGCGGGGGAGATATTATGGCGGGAGCTGTTTCGGAAAAGGGAAGAGGCGGCTGTCATATGAGCGGAAAAAAAAAGCAGGGTCGGGCTGTATTTCCTGATTCCATGGATGATCGGTATTTTGTTCTTTTTCTGGTTTCACAATCGGATCCCTGACCTACAGTGTGGGAAAAATTGACGCGGAGACCGGCTTCGGCATCCAATTTGTCGGGTTGGAGCATTATATCAAGGCGTTTGCCGAGGACAGCCAGTTTTGCCGCTGCTGCTCAATTCGATTCCGCCTATGCTGTATCAGGTGCCGATTATTGTGATTTTCAGTCTGTTTCTGGCACTGATTATCAACCAGAAATTTTTGGAAGGACATTTGCCCGCGCAGTTTTTTTCTGCTATCGTGATTGCCAGCGGTATGGTGATTTCCATTATCCGCGGAGACGCCTTTTCCCAAATGCTGATGCAGAATACCAGTTCCTCCCATCTGTTTCAGAGCGAGATGCTGAGTATTTTGCTCAAAGAGATGGAAATAGCGCCGGAGGTCGTCAGCTTCATCACCAAAATGGTGGACAGCATTTTTTGAACTGATTTGGAAGTCCGGGATTCAGACATTGCTGTTTTTAGCAGCACTGCAGACAATTTCCCCCAGTATGTATGAGGCTGCCAAAATGGAAGGGGGGACCGCTTGGGGAAAACTTTTGGAAAATCACCTTTCCATGGTTTCCCCAACGATTCTGATTAATCTGATTTACTCCATCATTGATAACTTTTCGGATTACAGCAATCAGGTTGTCACCTATATTAATTCGTTTTCCCAACAGGCAATGTTTGAATACAGTTCTGCGCTGACATGGGTGTATGCGCTGCTGATGCTGGTGTTTGTGGCATTGGTCTATGTAGCGGCAAAACCGGTTTTGTTTATTATGAAGTCTGAGCGGGGGTGGAATTTGTTGGATATCACACAATTCAAAGCGCGGCTTATCCGTGCAAAATCCGATCCGTTTGCGCGGAAAACGCTGGCTGGAAAATTTCTCCGGGCAGGCTGGTATTTTCTACGGCTGCTGTTGGTATTCGGACTTTGCTTTGTCCTGCTGTATCCGCTGCTTTATATGCTGAGTATGACCTTTCGCCCGGTGGCAGAATCCTATGATCCGGCAGTAATCTGGGTGCCAAAACACTTCACCCTGGACAATATCCGTGAAGCTGTGCGGTATATGCAATACGGAGAATCCATCCTGAATTCTGTACTGATACATGTTGTAAGTTCTCTGCTCCAAGTTGCGGTCTGCGCCGTGACTGGCTATGGGTTCGCCGGTTCTCGTTCCGCGGCAAAGAAGCTGTTGTTTGGCTTGGTTCTGTTTACGTTGCTTTTGCCGCCTCAGGTCACGATTATTCCGCTGTCGCGGGTATTTTCCTCGTTTGACCTGATGGGGCTTGGCAAATTAACCGGCCTGTTTGGGGCGGGATTTGAGTTAAACTTGCTGGATACGCCGTTTACCTTTTATCTGCCAGCTATTTTTGGCGCTGGCATTAAGTCGGGGCTGTTCATCTTTATTTTCCGTCAGTTTTTTCGAGGTCTGCCCAAAGAACTGGAGGATGCGGCTGCCATTGATGGCTGTGGCTTTTTCATTGATTATTTTGGCTTACTGGCGGCAGTCTGCCTGACAGCGGTGATTTTATCCATTGTCTGGTATTGGAACGATTATTTTTACAGTTCCCTGTTTGTACCGAATTTTCCTACAGTCAGCCTATCGCTGTCTCGAACCTGAGCGGTGCCTATGCGGCTGAGCATGTCATGCGGGACCCTTTTGACACCATTACACTGATGCAGGCAGGCGCGTTGCTGACAGTTACGCCAATTCTGGTGATGTATCTGATTTTACAGCGGTTTTTGTACAGGGTGGAACGCTCAGGGCTGGTTGGATAAAATTTACTGATGAAAGACTAACTATTAAAAGTCAAGTCTAAATTAGGGATTGATGTAAAAAAAGTTTAAGACGGTAAAAGGCATAACAAAACAGACGTCAAAAGATGTCAAAAATTAAACTTTAGAATTTAGCTAAATAAGGTTGTCAGATTTTTGCAGCAAACGAACTAACTTTTTGCATGGGAAATAACAACATTGTAATGTTTGCCCTCTGAACGTTTTTTGTTAAGATATTCGGCAAATATAGGGCACCAAAAGCAAACATATTTTGTTGCATTGTAAAGAGCGTATCGCAAATAACGAGAACCTCGTTTTTCCATGTGCATAGCAATTGTTAAGTTTACCAGATTGGTATGTAGATGGCGAAAGACCTGAAAAAAAGCTAATACTTTGTCAGGTGAATCAAAATTAGAAAAATCACCAATTTCAGCAATAATCATTGCCGCCATAAGACCAATTCCGGGAATAGAGGTAATAGGAGAATCTATCTCATCCATTATCTTTTTTAATGGCGGATTCAATTTCAGCAATTTCGGTATCTAATTCTCGGATAAGTTTAATCGTATGTTTCAGCTCTAAAGATTTTGCCGGCATATATGTGCCAATGGAGTTTCTTGCTGTTTCGCGAATTTGAATGGCTTTATCTCTATTGTATCTACCTTTAGAAGCCACATAAAGCAAATTTATTAGATGAGAAAAGATGAACTTCGGAAATATGTTTTTGCACTTGGCAGTTCACTTAAAAGAGCATAAGAAGATGTGGTATGCACAGTAGGTAATAACTTTTCTAATTCAGGAAATAAGATATTGACAAGTCTTGAAACAGAAGATTTAAGTTTTGCTCGTTCTTTAACTTTATCAAATCTGTATCTTGTTAGTGACTTTAATTCAGAATTATGGTATGCTATGTTTGTGTAGGGCTTGAGGCTCGAATCAGACATTAGCATATAGGCAATCATTCTTGCATCCACACGGTCGGTCTTGGTTTTTCTAAGGCTTTGGCTTTTACGAAAAAGGTTGGTATGCAAGGGGTTTATGACATAGGTGGGTAGACCTTTGTCAAGAAGAAAACCGAGAAGATTGTAGCTGTAATGTCCGGTCGCCTCAAGCCCTACCTTTATTTTTTCGCCGTTACCTGTACAGGTAACGATTGATTGAAGCAAAGCTTCAAATCCTTCTTTACTGTTTTGAACAGTAAAAACATCGTAGAGGACTTCTCCTTCTGAGTTCATTATGAAACAGTCGTGTTTGTCCTTTGCAACATCAATTCCAACACAAATCATTTAAGTACCTCCGATAGATTTATTAGTGATGCTGTTATCCACAGACCGTCTATCGGTAGGAAAAAATACCAATCCACAGCACCATTTACAGTGTATGCATATGTCGCTGGGAGAAGGGACAATAAATTGATAGGCCTGAAGGAATTTTTCTACAGGAAAAATAATTGCAATTATCCATAGAAATGATGACACGAAGAAAATAGGTGGTTGTTCCTGAAAATATGGAGTGTTACAAACAAGAAATTGAGGAGCAAATACGTTTTCAGGAACAATATGATTCATATGTGATTATGTAACTGTCTATTTACTGAATCGCGGCAAAAGCCGAAATTGGTTCTTACCGGCGCAGCCCGCACAGTACTTAAAACTATGCGAAAGGATGATGGATGCCGACATGGAAAAAACAACATGCATCTTGTTTCACTATAGTTCCCATGACGATTGAAGCTGTACAGCAGGTATCCGATATTGAGGCTATCTGTTTTTCTGATCCTTGGTCTTATCAGGCCTTTCTGGGTGAGCTTGACAATCCCATGTCCCGTACTTGGTTGCTATGGCCGATGGCAACAAAGCTGTCGGATTCTTAAATGCCAGTTTTGTTTTAGATGAAGGCTCTCTCAATAATATTGCTGTGCTGGACTCATACCGCAGGATGGGGATAGCCAGTCTGTTGTTAACAGCAGCAATGACATACTGCAACGACCATCATATCAGCTTTTTTACATTAGAAGTGAAAAAGCAATTCCGGAGCAATTGCATTGTATCACAGCTTTGGTTTTAAACTGGTAGGTGAGCGGAAAAATTTTTACACAAAGCCTCCAGAGGACGCATTATTGATGACAAAATTTTTTTGATTGTTACAATATCATATAAAAAAAGTGAGCGTTATAAAAACACAGCGAAAAGGAGGCCATTTCAAATTAATGAAGTCATATGTCCGTAAAAAACACCGTCCATTTATGTCGCTTACTTACGGGAAAAATTATTACCCCTGGCAAAAATTGACGCCGCGGTTTGAGACGGTCTCCAGTCAAAAAATACATCGCTCTGTCCGGCTTGCCGTCATCAGTGACCTGCATTGCAATGTGTACGGTCAAAACCAGACAGAACTTCTGGAATTACTGCAAAAAGGAAATCCGGATGTTGTTGTCATGCCCGAGACATCATGGAACATGCCAATCCCCATTCCGGCACGGATATTCTGCTGAAAGCCTTAGCTGACAGCTATTCTTGTTATTATACAGCCGGAAATCATGAGTATTACGCACAGGAAACAGCGCAAATAAAAAAGCGGATTGCCTCATACGGTATTTGTGTGCTGGCAGGTGAGCAGCAATCGCTGGCAGTCAATGGCCAGCAGCTTATCATCAGCGGCATTGATGACTATTCTGTTGGTTCAGAGAAATGGCTGGATCAGCTTACGGCAGTTTCACAGCCTAATGCCGCTGTTTTTCTCCGTTCTGCTTTCTCATCGTCCGGAACTGATCAAGGCTTATCAAAACGCCGGGTTTGATCTCATTCTATCCGGTCATGCTCATGGCGGACAATGGCGGTTTCCGTTTTTGAAAAACGGCTTGTTTGCCCCCAAGGCCTGTTTCCTAAATATACCGGCGGTCCTTACCGATTGGAAATACTACGTTAATTGTCAGCGGGGACTTGCAAGAAACATCTTTCCCGCTTCGGCAATCCACCTGAGATCATGTTTGTTACAGTATCTCCCGACGGTATCGGATAAAGATTCAACTTTTCCGTTCACACTGAAGCATATATAAAAGTGAAATTTTCTTCATAATTTATTCCGAACGGTATTTTATTCTGCTATATCATTTCTATTGTTTTTGGAAAGGAAACCTCTATCATGAAAATACTTGCAATTGAAAGTTCCTGTGATGAAACAGCAGCAGCAGTGGTTGAAGATGGCAGAAAAGTGCTTTCCTCTGCTGTAGCCTCCCAAATAGAGGAGCACAGGCTTTACGGCGGCGTTGTGCCGAAATTGCCTCCCGCCGCCATTGTGAAAGCATCACAGCCATTACGGATGAGGCGCTCAGCCAGGCAGAACTGAAGCTAACAGAAATTGATGCTGTTGCAGTTACTTATGCGCCCGTTTAATCGGTGCTCTTTTGGTCGGCGTCAATTTTGCAAGGACTCGCCTTGGCTGCTCAAAAGCCGCTGATTCGGTTCATCATATCCGTTCCCATATTGCCGCAAATTACATATCCACCGGACTTAAGCCGCCTTTTCTCTGTCTGGTTGCTTCGGGCGGCCACAGCCACATCATCGAGGTATTGGATTATACCTCCTTCCGGGTAATCGGCAGGACACGGGATGATGCCGCAGGGGAAGCTATGATAAAGCCGCACGTGCAATGGGTTATCCCTATCCGGCGGCAAAGAAATTGATGAAGCGGCAAACGCGGCAACCCTGCCGCTTATTCCCTGCCCCGTCCTCACGTGGAGGGGGACTCTTTATGATTTCAGCTTTTCCGATTAAAGACTGCGGTTATCAACCTGCTTCACAATGCAGAGCAAAAGGTGAAAAAATTAACCGTGATGATCTTTTTGCGCCAGTTTCAGGAAACTGTATGCGGTATTCTTAGTGAAAAAACTGATGAGTGCAGCAGAAGCCCTCGGATATGACAAAATTGCGATTGCCGGCGGCGTATCCGCTAATTCGGATTACGCCGGCAGCTGTTAGAGGCATGCAAAAAACGCGGTTATACATTTTATCTGCCAGCACTTTCTCTTTGCGGGGATAATGCCGCTATGGTAGGATGCCAGGCCTATTATGAATATCTTGCCGGTCATACTGCCGACTATAATCTTAATGCCGTTGCCTCAATGCCGTTGATGAAACGGAATTTTAAAATTTCAGCATGAAACCAAGCCATTTCCTCATATATATAAATACACGATCTGAAACAGAGGGATGGGAACAGATGTTTATTGTATCAATGAAGATGACCCGTAAAAAGATAGTCGCGGCATTATCTGTTTTATTGGCAGTCGGTGTTGCCTTTACCGTTTTCTTTCTTCTAAAAGTGCGGCGGCAAATGTCGCACAAAATAACAGCAAAAATTACTGACCTGAATGCAGAAAACAACGAGCAGCGGATTCGATATCTCAAGAGTTTTGGCTGGGAAGTCAGCGAAGAACCGACTGAAATTGTCGAGGTTGCAATCCCAACCGAATTTAATGACGTATATGAAAAGTACAACATCATTCAGAAAAAGCAGGGGTTTGATTTGAGTCCTTATCGTGGTAAAACCGTAAAACGCTGGACCTATGACGTCAAAAATTATCCGGATAACAAACCATATGTAAAGGCCAACCTTTTGGTTTTTGAAAACAAAATCATTGGCGGCGATATTTGTTCTTTAGAGTTGGATGGCTTTATGCATGGTTTTAACCTGCAATAGTTCTTATTATGTAATAAAAATCCAGATACAATACCATATTTTGTTTGAAAAAACAGTTGCGTTTTTTATAAAAATAATCATATAATAGAAATTACAGCAGACTGTATCGGCATCTTTGATGAACAGTCTGCTTTCTATTTTTGGCAGCTAAAAAGAGGTATTGGTTTTTCATGGATACTGCAATCAAAGTCGTTTTCTTTTAATTTAAAACGTGCCAACCGGTTTTCCCTGGGCAAAACAGCTGGCAGTATCGTAAAGAGCTTGCCTCCCGGATGATTCAAAATTCAGACGCAGCTATTATCGGGGTACAGGAACTGCTTCCTTCCATGCGTGAGGATATACTCAAGCTTCTGCGGGACTACAGTGCATTTGGCTTTAGGCAGAAATAAACACCTCACCAACGAGCAATCCGCTATCATTCTCCGTAACAATGACACTGCAGTGCGTATGATAAGACTTTCTTGGCTTTCAAACATCCGGAAAAGCAGGGCAGCCGGGCCTATTTTGCCCAGTTTCCAAGAATTTGCACCGTTTGTGAGGTGTATATCAAGCATCTTGACTGTACTGTCCGGAGTATTCAACACCCACTTTGACCATATCTGCGGTCCGCCCGTACCCTCAGCGCCGGATTATTTTAGAATATATGCACAGGCTCAACCGCAAAGAAAAAAATGCCGATGATATTAATGGGAGATATGAACGCAAGCCCCAACAGCAAATCAATCCGAATCTTATCGCAAAATCTGCATCATTATTCTGATATTCACCTGACAAACGTTTATGATTGTGTGGATCAAGAAAAATTTGCAATACCTACCATGGCTTTCGAGGCAGACAAAAAGGAAAGCCAATCGACTATATGTTTGTAACAGATGAATTTGAGGTAGAAGATCTGTCAATTGACCGCAGTAGTCTGGATGGTAGATATCCTTCGGATCATTTTCCTTGGTTGCCACACTTCGCTTAAAATCATGTTAAAGGAAAATGACAGTTATGAAAATCATAATCAGAAAATATCAGCCCGACACTGATACAGATGCAGTACTTTCCATCTGCAATCAAATCATTGAACAAGCGGACAGCTTTCCGTGGGACAGGCCGTTTCGCCCCAAAGCGGCAGAGATATGCTCACATCACAGACTTATACGGCAGTCGCAGCAGATGAGAATGGAAAATTGTTGGCTTTATATTCTGCATCCCAACAACATTGGCCTGCGGGCATATTGCTAACGCCTCTTATGGTGTAGATGCAGCCTATCGCGGCATGGGGAATCGGCCGTTTACTGGTCACCGATTCTTTGAAAATGACGAAAGAGTGCGGTTTTACAGCGCTGCAGTTTAATGCGGTGGTTGCCTCCAACCGAGCAGCACTGGCACTTTATCCGAAACTTGGCTTTGAACGGTTATGCGAAATCAAAAATGGATTTCGCAGCAAAGATGGGCGCTTCATTGACACTGTGATGTTTTACCACGCTGTATAAAAAATCAACAGAAAATTTTGCATGAATGCTTTTTTTATCATTACAAAACCGCAGCAGAAATTTTATTCTGCTGCCGGGTTTTGCAGCCATGCAAAATTTTAAACTGTTTGGATCTTGGACATGGAAAACAGAATATGGTAATATAACATTTGTTACATAACGAATATTATTTATTAGGAGATATCTATGCCTCCAAAAGTAAAATTTAAAAGAACAAGTGGTTTCTGCGGCAATCACCGTCGTCAGAAACAAAGAGCTACCAGGCATTAAATGCCCGTTCTGTTGCTAAAAAACTTGGTTGCTCCACTCAAGCCTGTTTTCCGGGTGTTTGAAAATATGGAACAGCTGAAAAAAGCTGTCATCCAGCAGGCAAATGCTGTTTACAACAGCTATATCGAAGCCAGTAAAAAGCGGATACAGAAAAGCCCTACAAAGCAACCGGCCTTGCCTATATCCGGTTTGCCAAAGAGGAAAAGGAACTATTCCGCCTGCTGTTTATGCGGGACCGAGCGAAGAAGATATTTCAAACAGCCTCAGATGACAATCTGGATTACATTTTGACTGTATTGCGGCAGGCGACAGGCTTTTGAGCAAACGATTGCTCATCAATTTCATCTTCAAATGTGGATTTATACACATGGTCTTGCCTCTATGATAGCCACAAACTATTTGGATTTTACCGAAGAGGAAACCAGCCGGTTGCTAAAAAGAGGCTTTTATCGCTCTGTCTACTGTGTTCCAAAACATCGGAAGATCTGAAAACGGAAAGTCGAGGCGAAAATGATGAATGCTATCATTGAAATAAACCATTTGAAAAAAATACTTTAAGAAAGTAAAAGCTGTAGATGATATTTCCTTTCAAGTAAAGCAAGGAGAATTGTTCGCTTTTCTTGGCTTAAACGGGGCGGAAAATCAACCACCATCTCTATTATGTGCGGGCAATTAGAAAGGACAGCGGCTCAGTCATGATTAACGGAACCGATATTGACCGAAGCCCTGACCAAATCAAAGCCAATTTGGGAATCGTTTTTCAAAATTCTCTGCTGGATGGACTGTTGACTGTCAGTGATAATTTAAAACTTCGTGCCGCACTTTACGGTATCTGCGGGGCAGCTTATCAGCAAAGGATTCAGGAACTCAGCAAACTGCTTAGCCTGCAGGATTTATTAAAGCGTCCAGCCGGAAAACTTTCCGGCGGGCAAAGACGTCGAATCGATATCGCACGTGCGCTGCTTCACGACCCCAAAATTCTGATTTTGGACGAACCAACCACAGGGCTTGACCCGCAATCCCGGATTATGGTCTGGGATACAATCGAATACCTGCGGAAAAATAAGGGGCTGACGGTTTTTTGACCACCCATTATATGGAGGAAGCAGCACAGGCTGATTTTGTTGTTCTATTAGACAGTGGGAAAATTGCCGCTGAAGGAACACCAAATGATTTAAAAACAGATACACAGGCGATTTTATCAAGTTATACGGCATCCAGTCCGAAGCACTGAAAAAGCTGGGACTTCCTTTATTCAGCCGAAAACGGTTATCTGAAGCTGGCAGTCCCCAATACAGCAAAGGTAAAAGAAATCATTGCCAGCAATCCAGAGTTGTTTGAAGATTTTGAGGTGATTAAAAGGCAATATGGATGATGTTTTTTTTCTTGCAGTGACCGGAAAAAAGCTGCATGAATCTTAATCTGCTTCCCGATACGGCATATTTTTCACACCATTAGGAAAGGATGAACAATGGATATGGCACTACATGGCTCTGCTTCGCTGCGCATGCTGATTACCGCAATATCAGCTGTATTTTTAAAGATAAAATTACCTTTTTGATGTCTCTGCTGTCCCCACTAATCCTTCTCGTTTTGTTTGTTACCTTTTAAAAAGCGTTTATATGTCCTCTTTTACCGCAATGCTTCCGGAGGGATTTACAGTTGCCGACAAATTCTCAACGCCTTTTTACCGGCGGATGGCTGATGTCTTCTTCTTGGAGTCAGTTCCGTAACAATTGCCTTTTGCTCCAATTGTCATGGTGCAGGATAAAGTATCCGGTACTATTTTCTGATCTTCTGGTAACTCGGTCAAAAAAGCACCTTTGGGCTGTAATGCCTTTCAACTGCGGTCTGTTTTGTCTTGTTTTATTATCTTACCGCTGTTGGCTATGTCTGCAGTTTTACTTATCGGTTTTATCTCTGTGTGTTATCTCTGCCGAATCTTTTCTCTCCCTCGGGGCGGAATTGGCGGCGCTGGTTTACTCCATGTCTTTCTGTATAAGACTTTACTTTGTCGTTTTTATGTTATCCTTCTAAGTTTGTTATTTGGACAATACCTCTGCTTGATGCAATGGCTCAGGTTTTTACTTTTGACAATAAAAAGGTTTGTTTGTGCAACTAAAAATTGACGAGGTTTTTGCAGAAAAGATCATACCGGCAGATGACAGTGTGCGGCTCTTAGATCAGATTGTGGAGGAGATGGATTTAACCCCGTTAATGAGAGCATATGAACGCCGCGGTCGTCGCCCTGCAACAGATCCGTCAACCCTGTTAAAAATACTTCTCTATGCCAACATGGAACATATTTATTCATCGAGAAATATTGCATCAGCATGCAAACGAGATATCAATTTCATATGGTTGCTCAACGGAGCGCCGGCACCGAACTACCATGAGATCGCCCGATTTCGAAGTAAACGGCTGTCCGAGTGCGCGGAAGAACTGTTCTTTCAGATTGTTGAGGGACTGAAGAAAATCGGCGAGATCAAATATGAGCATCTGTTTGTGGATGGGACCAAGATCGAAGCCAACGCCAATAAATACAGTTTCGTCTGGAAGAAAAGCACCAATAAATTTGAACAGCGTGTACTCGAAAAGCTAAAGGAAGTCACAGTGGCATTATCACGGACGTATGGAATTCTATGCACAAATGAAGAAGAATTGCTGGATAAGCTTAAAAGTCGCATGACAACACCGTTCGTACACGGACGCGGACATCGAAAAACAGAGCTTCAAAGAGATATAGAACAGTTGTGCGAACTGCTTGACAAGAAAGCAAAATATGCTGGTTATCAGGCAGTTTTCAACGGACGAAACAGCTTTTCCAAAACAGATAGAGACGCCACGTTTATGCATATGAAAGAAGACCATATGAGAAACGCACAACTGAAGCCCGGATACAATATCCAATTCGGCGTAGAAGGAGAATACATTACTGGGGTTTCGGTGTCTTCCGAACGAAGCGATCAACTAACGCTGATACCGTTTATGGAAAATCTACTCAACAACGGGATAGAATACAAAGATGTCACAACAGATGCCGGATATGAAAGTGAAGAGAACTATACCTATTTTGAGAACATCAAGACCGAATGCTACATTAAGCCGCAAAATTATGAACGCGGCAAAACAAAAAAGTTCAAAAGCAATATGGCGCTGCGGGAGAACATGGCATATGATCCGGAACTTGATGAGTATACCTGTCAGGCCGGGCAAAAAATCAGAGCCAAACATACCGGAATGCAAAAGACAAAAAGCGGTTACGAACGGGAAGTAACCTATTATGAGTGCGATGACTGCTTCGGCTGTCCGTACAAGAAGAAATGTACAAGAGCAAAGGGAAACCGTAAGTTACAGGTGTCGAAGAAATTCATCGCACAGCGTGCCGCTTCTCTGGAACGCATTACAAGTCCGAAAGGAATCCAGCTTCGTATGAATCGTTCCATTCAATCTGAAGGGGCGTTTGGAGTTGTAAAACAGAACTACGGTTTTCAACGGTTTCTGCTGCGCGGAAACAAGAAAGTTTCCACAGAAATTCTTCTGGTGGCAATGGCGTATAACGTAAACAAACTGCATTCCAAAATACAGCAAAATCGTACAGGAACGCAGTTGTTTGAAAAAAATTCAGCTTAGTTTCTATAAAAGTAGATCATTTTTCTTGCAAAAGCAGGCCCAACATGGGTATCATATTTTTCCTGAAGTATTGTCAAATCAATCACGGTACCATTGCTCAGTGTAAGGGTATAATCCAGAGAAGTCATTCCGATAATCTTGAAATCTGCCGAAACCTCTGTAGCATCATCCAGTTCTACAAGAAATCCACCATATACCGGATTAAAGAGTAAATCATCCGATACCGTTGCGGTGAATTTAAACCCGATATGATTGCCGAATGTCATTTTGGCAAGTCCTTCTGCCACCCGCCGTAGGTGAGAGTCCAAACTGATTTTGCAGTGCCGTCCGCAATCAGCTTTTCCATTTTGTCAAATACTGCCTTTTACGCTTTCAAAGCAGGGCAGCTTGTTTCGTTTGCATATTTTTGGCAGGATAAGTGCCACTCTATTGCCGACCTGCTTGAATTCCCTGGGATACTATTTTGGAAGAATCTGCAACCGATACAGCAAAGGAAACGAGAGTGGGCGGCACGTCGATGTTTTCAAAAGTGCGGACATAGAGTCCTTTCCCCAATGGCTGCAATTCCCAAGCCCAAGCTGCGCTTTCAGTGCGCCAAGCAGTGCGGCAAATGGTTTTTCCCCAGCGGCTTGGATTGTTTTGGGTGCGCTCGAAGAATTCTGGAAAGAAGCCCAGCATTTATGATAGCTGCCGCCCGCCGCAACCACCTTGGCAACCGATTCGATTACCGCATAAATTGCGCCGTGATATGGGCTTTGCTCGCTGATATAAGGGTTAAAGCCCCAGCCCATTACGGAGGCGGTGGTTGTGTTTCCTTCAAGCACCGGGATTTTTGCTGCCATGGCCTGAGTGGGGGTCATCTGATAGGCACCGCCAAACGGCATCAGCACTGTGCCGGCTCCGATTGGGGAATCAAAGAACGTTCTACCAGCCCTTTTTGAGAGCAAACATTTAAGTCGGTCAAATGTTTTTCCCAACCATCTTTGGTATTAGTGCGAACGTTAACTGTTTCTAATTCGGTTTCGGTACTTTCATATCGGTATATTTTTTTGCACCGTTGGAGTTCAGAAATTCCCGGGAAAGGTTTACAATGCGGTTGCCCTTCCAATCCATGATCAGACGGGGTTCTTCTGTAACTTCGGCAACCAGCGTGGATTCCAAATTTTCTTCTGTTGCCAGTGTACGAAAAATGTCGGCATCCTCTTTTCTGACCACAACCGCCATTCTTTCCTGAGATTCGGAAATGGCAAGTTCGGTTCCGTCGAGACCTTCATATTTTTGGGTACAGCGTCAAGATTGATTTGCAATCCGTCGGCCAGTTCTCCGATTGCAACCGATACGCCGCCTGCGCCGAAATCGTTGCAGCGCTTAATCAGGCGGGTAGCGTTGGGGTTGCGGAACAATCTTTGCAGCTTGCGTTCCTCTGGAGCGTTTCCTTTCTGGACTTCAGCGCCGCAGCTTTCCAGAACTCCAACGTATGGGATTTGGAAGATCCAGTCGCACCGCCGCAACCGTCGCGGCGGTTTTTCCGCCAAGCAGGATGATCACATCGCCGGAGCTGGAACCTCTCGAATCACGTTTTGAGCCGGTGCCGCACCGACTACAGCGCCGATTTCAGACGTTTTGCGACATATCCGCTATGGTAGATTTCATTGACATGACCGGTTGCAAGCCCGATTTGGTTTCCATAAGAGCTGTATCCGTTTGCCGCACCGACAGAAATTTTCGCTGAGGCAGTTTGCCAGGCAGAGTGTCCTCTAGTGAAACCAATGGGTTGGCGCATCCGGTAACGCGCATTGCCTGATAGACATAAGAACGGCCGGAGAGCGGGTCGCGGATCGCACCGCCCAGACAGGTGGCGGCACCACCGAATGGCTCAATTTCGGTCGGATGGTTGTGCGTTTCATTTTTTGAACATCAGAAGCCAGTCTTCTTGCTTACCGTCAATATCTACTTTGATTTTCACTGAACAGGCATTGATTTCTTCTGATTCATCCAAATCAGGAAGCAAACCGTCCCTTTTTAGCTTTTTTGCACCGATGACAGCCAGATCCATCAGAGTAATAGGCTTGTCCTTGCCTTTATAAAGTTCTTCACGGGTTACCAGATACTCCTGATAAGTATCTTTGATGTAATCCGCTTCAATATCTACGTTATTGATAATGGTAGAAAAAGTAGTATGGCGGCAGTGGTCAGACCAATAGGTATCGATCATCTTGATTTCGGTAATGGTAGGGTCTCTGCGCTCTGTCTCTTTAAAGTATTTCTGGCAGAAGATAATATCATCCAGATCCATAGCTAAACCATTTCCCTTGATAAAGTCAGCAAGTCCAGCCTGATCAAGTGCAGTAAATCCGGTTAAGGTGGCGACTGAATCGGGAAGATCGTATTTGACATCCAGCGTCTGATAAGTATCTAGTGTTGCTTCGCGGCTCTCTACAGGATTGATCAGGTACTTTTTGACTGCTTCAAACTGCGTATCTGTCATTTCTCCGTCAAATAGAAAGACCTGTGCCGATTTTACAGCAGGACGTTCCCCCTGAGTAGAAATTTGAATACATTGCGCGCAGGAATCTGCCCGCTGGTCAAATTGTCCCGGAAGATATTCTTTGGCAAAAATACGCTGTCCGGCAGAAATCTGCGGCAGTTCTGCATAGGTGATATCAACGGCGGGCTCGGAGAAGATGGTTACGGATGCGGTGCGAAAAACTTCTTCGGTGATTCCTTCCACATCATAACGGTTAAAAACCCGAACCTCGTTAAGCCCCTCCAAATGCAGGGAACTTTTCAGATCACTGCATATATTTTGGGCTTCTACGGCAAATGGCTCTTTTTTTCTACATAAATACGAAATACTGGCATGACTCAGCCTCCATAAATTATTTTTAAAGCTTTTTTTTTTTTAAACTGCCAAGGCAATAGCTCTCTTCTGCTTTTTCAATAAAACAGACCGGAATTTGACCGGAAAGCTGTTCATCGCTTTTTACCCGTACCGGCGTATAATTAGGGGGTATATCCCTCGTAATAACCGTCTTTAGTTCGGGTTTCAAACAAGACCTGTTCGGTATGTCCGACCTGAGATCTTAAAAAACAAGTCAGCGTTTGGTTTGTCACAGCAATCATTTGCGCGCTGCGGCGTTCTTTTTTCAGCTTTGGTCAGCTGTCCGGGCATGTTATCGGCCCGGGTACCGCTTTCGGCGGGAATAGGCAAAGACGTGACACTTTGCAAAAGCCTATGTGTCTGACAAAAGAAAGGGAAGTACTGAACTCTTCTTCTGATTCCCGGAAATCCTACCATAATATCTGTTGTGATGGACGAATTGCCAAAAGATTGCCGGATCTTTTGAACGGTTTGACTGTATTCTTCAGCAGTGTAGTGCCGGTTCATCCGTTTCAGGGTTTCGGTGCAGCCGCTTTGTAAGGATAAATGAAACTGTGGACAGAACTTTGGCATTTTAGATAGCCGTTTGATATCCTCATCTGAAAGAAGCTCAGGCTCCAAAGAACCCAGACGTATCCGCTCCAGGCCATCTATCGAACAGGCTCGACAGCGTCGAAAAAGTGCGGCCTGACAACTGCACAGGAATACCAAAAGGAGGACATTGGGATGACGAATGACAATAAGAGTTTAGCACATACGAGTTGGAACTGCAAATATCATATCGTGTTTGCGCCAAAATACCGGCGAAAAATATTCTACGGAGAGCACAAAGCAGAGATTGGGAAAATCCTGCGGGAATTATGCGAGTGGAAAGGAATCCATATAGTAGAGGCAGAAGTGTGCCCAGATCACATTCATATGCTGGTAGAAATACCGCCTAAAGAAAGTGTGTCAGGATTCATGGGTTTTCTCAAAGGAAAGAGCAGTATTCTCATCCATGAGGAAATCTGAAATACAAATATGGGAACCGGAGTTTCTGGTGCCGGGCTACTACGTAGACACTGCGCGGGGAAGAATACAAAGAAGATTGCAGAGTACATACAAAATCCGCTATTTACTTTTTGCTTAAAAGAAGATGAACTGCACCGCGCTATCAATTGACTCCCAGCTCCACCAAAAATGCCGAGAAATCCCGTGATCCCGAAATGCACCAAACCAAGAAAGGAAACGAATGGCGGTTTGGGGATGAAATGTCATATTGGTGTAGATGCAGGCAGCGGACTTGTTCACAATGATTACCGTCACGGCAGCAAATGTGCATGATATTACACAGACAGAGCATCTTCTTCGGGAAGATGATGAGGTGGTGTATGGTGATTCTGGATACATTGGAGTCCAGAAACGTCCCGAAATCGCAAATAACGAGCATTTTGCAAAGATTGATTTTCGCATTAACCGCCGTCCCGGTAAACTGCCTCTGTTTCTGACAATGCGATTGACTGGGAACGGTATATCGAAAATCGGAAATCCTCGGTACGGTGCAAGGTGGAGCACGCGTTCAGAATCATCAAATGTCAGTTTGGATACAAGAAAACGGTGTACAAAGGTTTGAAGAAAACGAAAATCGCCTGTACGCCATGTTTGCCTGTGCCAATCTATATTCGCTGCCGTTTTTGTGGATATATTCATGAGGGCACGTCGGCGCTGGCAATTTGTCCGCTCTGTAAACATCCGCAGGCTTTTTTGAAATCAAAGCAGAAAATTATTAATCAAGCATGAAAAAAGGCGTGCAGGATTTTACTGCACGCCTTTTGCTGTTTATAGTACTCTTACTTTAATAACCCCATCAATTGCATTCAGCTTATCCACAATGTCACTGCCTACTGTTTCTTCAATGTCAAGAATTGTATAAGCGATTTCTTTACGGGATTTGTCCTGCATATTTTCAATGTTTAGTCCATTGTCGGAGAACGTTCCGGAGATTTGGGGAGAGCATGGACGGTACATTCTATGAATCACACAGACCCTTGTTTTGCCGCTTCTCGGCATGGAAGCTGCCGGCATATTCACTGAGTTTTTATATTGCCATTTTCAAGATAATCAATGATTTCGAGTGCCGCCATTTTTGCACAGTTGTCTTCGATTCAGGTGTAGAGGCACCAAGATGAGGAAGCGCAATCACACCTTCTTTTCCAATCAGTGCATCAGACGGGAAATCGGTAACATAGGCAGCAACCTTTCCGTTTTCCAACGCTGTTAAAATATCATCGTTAACTACCAGTTCACCACGTGCAAAATTCAGGATACGAACGCCGCTTTTCATTGTGGCAATCGATTCGGAGTTGATCATGCCTTTTGTGTCTGCATTGCAAGGAACGTGGACGGTAATATAATCGCTTGCTTCAAAAATCTCTTTCAAAGTTTTTGCGTGGGTAACAGAACGAGAAAGTTCCCATGCCCCATCGACAGAAATATAAGGGTCATATCCCAACACTTTCATTCCAAGGTGGGTGGCGGCATTGGCAACCTTAACGCCAATCGCTCCAAGTCCAATTACGCCAAGAGTTTTGCCTGCAATTTCAGGACCTGCAAATTGGCTTTTCCCCTTTTCCACTAATTTTCCAACTTCATCGCCTTTTCCGCAAGACCACCGACCCATTCCAGAGCACTGGTAACTTTACGTGAAGAAATCAGCAGACCAAGCAGAACCAGTTCTTTCACTGCATTTGCGTTTGCACCAGGGGTATTGAAAACAACGATACCATCTTCCGCACATTTGTCCACCGGGATATTGTTGACACCAGCTCCGGCACGCGCGATTGCCAGCAAACTCTGAGGCATTTCCATATCATGCATAGAAGCAGAACGGACAAGAATCGCCTCCGGGTTTTCCACATCATCTCCCCAGGCGTATTTGCTGCGATCGAAATTATCCAGTCCGACCGGAGAAATTTTATTGAGTGTTTTAATGTTATACATAATGTTCCATTCCTTTCAGCAATGGCAATTATTTGTTCTCAGCTTCAAATTTTTTTCATGAAATCAACCAGTGCTTTCACACCCTCAATCGGCATGGCGTTGTAGATGGAAGCGCGCATACCGCCGACGGTACGGTGGCCTTTGAGGTTAATAAAGCCTGCTGCAGTGGATTCTTTTACAAATTTTGCATCCAGTTCGTCATTTCCGGTCACAAACGGAATGTTCATCAAAGAGCGGCTGTCTTTTTCAACAGTACCCTTTGAACATTTCAGAAGAATCCAAGAAGTCGTAAAGCATTTTTGCCTTTTCTTCATTCATTTTTTTTCATGTTTTCCAGACCGCCGATTTCATTTTTCACCCATTCCAAAATCAGCTTGCAGATATAAATAGCATAGGTAGGCGGAGTGTTAAACATGGAACCATTATCTGCATGAACCTGATAGTTAAACATTGTCGGCGTAATATCACGGGCGTTCCCGATCAAATCTTCGCGGATGATAACAACCGTCAACCCGGCAGGTCCCATGTTTTTCTGTGCACCGGCATAGAGCATGCCAAATTTGGATACATCAATGGGCTCAGAGAGGATGCAGGAACTAATGTCAGCAATTAACGGCACATTTCCGGTATCCGGCAGTTGAGCCTCACTGTAATGGGTGCCGTAAATTGTATTGTTCATACAGATATAGAAATAATCAGCATCGGGTGTAAAGGTATTTTTATCCAGCTTAGGTATGTAAGAGAATGTTTTATCAGCTGAAGACGCAACTGCTTTACATTCTCCGTAGCGGGAGCCTTCCTGATATGCCTTTTGGCCCACTGTCCGGTAATGACATAATCAGCCTTTCCGAACCGTTCATCAGGTTCAGGGGAATCATAGCAAACTGGGATGAAGCGCCGCCCTGTAAAAACAGCACTTTATAGTTATCGGGGAATATTCATGACTTCGCGCAGCAGGACTCACAGCCGTCAATGATAGCCTGATAGGTTTTGGAACGATGAGACATTTCCATAACGGACTGTCCGCTGCCCTCATAGTCGAGCATTTCGGATGCTGCTTTTTTCAATACCGATTCGGGCATCATGGATGGGCCTGCGCTGAAGTTGTACACTCTGCTCATAAAAAGTTCCTCCAAAATATAATATGGTTTGAAAAAGCAAAAATTCCAAACAGGAGTTTTTACTTTTAAGGGATACAATACTACTATTATAAATTTTTATTTTAAAATAGTCAATTGTGAAATATGATTTTTTACTATATTTCGTCATTTGAATTCATAAATAAGGGAAAAGGATGGAATATCAGTTGTTTTGCATAAAAGTATGGCTTTTTTCTTCTGCTGTTTTATCATAATGAAAGAAGATTGTTTGTGTGAAAAGCATATTTTACGATAGAAACGGAGAATTTTTGGCAAAAATTATTTTTTGATTTTTTGCTGAAAAGTATTGCAATTTATTGTTAAAGTGGATATAATTAAAAACTAAAGTGGAGAAAAGTGGGGCAAAGTGGATAAAAACCCCCAAAAATGGTCAGATGGCTTTGAAAAGGAGGTGCAGGAAAATGTTGATCGGAGAATATGGTTACAGCATTGACGTGAAAGGACGTTTGAATTTTCCTGCAAGACTCCGAAGATTTGGGAGAATCCTTTGTTTTGACCAAAGGATTTGATGACAAATGCCTGTTAGTTTATTCCAAAGAGGAATGGAAAAATTTTGAAGACAAGTAAAGGCGCTTCCGATGTCGAAAGCCAGAAACCTGCAGCGTTTTTTGCAAGTGCTGCCGAGGCAGAACCGGACAAGCAGGGACGAATTATGATACCGGCCGTGCTTTCGGGAATATGCCGGCCTTGACAAAGATGTCATGGTCATAGGCGCTTCCAACCACTGTGAAATTTGGAGCAAACAGCGGTGGATGAAATCTGCTCTGAACTGGACACCACTTCTATTGTTGACATTATGGATGAAATCGGATTTTAGTTAAATTAAGAAAAGGATGTGTATTCATGGAGTTTCAGCATTATTCTGTTCTGCTTCATGAGTGCATAGACGGTTTGCACATCGATCCGGCAGGAACTTATGCCGATGGAACGGCAGGAGGGGCAGGTCATTCCCGGAGATCGCGAAACGGTTAACAACCGGTAAGCTGCTGGCGCTTGACCGTGACCCGGAAGCTGTAAAAACCGCTGCCGAGCGCCTGAGAGAATATTCCGCGGCAGAGGTAGTACAAGCCAATTTTAGCGAAATCGCATCGGTTTGCAGGCAAAGAAAGATCAGCGGTTTAGACGGTATGCTGATGGATTTAGGGGTGTCCTCCTACCAGCTGGACAATGCAGACCGCGGTTTTTCTTATCGCTACGATGCCCCGCTTGATATGAGAATGAGCGGCTCCGGTCTGTCTGCCAAAGACATTGTAAACCAGTACTCACTGGGGAGCTTGATCGGATTTTGCGTGATTACGGGGAAGAAAAGGTTTTTCGTATTCTATCGCCAGACATATTGTCCGTGCCAGAGAGGACAAGCCGATTGAGACAACCTATGAACTGGCTGATATTATAAAAATTCCATGCCGGCGGCTGCTAAGCGGGAAAAAAATCCGTGCAAGCGTACCTTTCAGGCAATCAGGATCGCGGTTAATGATGAATTCGGCAGTCTGAGAGAGGACTTGACAGCGCATTTGAAATGTTGAATCCCGGTGGAAGACTGGTCGTCATTACTTTTCATTCTCTGGAAGACAGAATTGTAAAACAGGCGTTTGCCGGTTTGGTGCAGAGGCTGCGCCTGCCCGCCGGATTTTCCGGTGTGTGTATGCGGCAATGTGCCAAAGGCAAAACTGGTAAATAAAAAACCGATTCTGCCCTCAGAGCAAGAGCTTGAGGAAAACAGCCGCAGCCAAAGCGCAAAATTGAGAATATTAGAAAAATTATAAAAACAAAGGAAGTAAAAAAGAAAGGACTGGATATGGGCATGAGAACCAATACAAATTTAGCCTATCAATTGCCAAAACAACAAGAAGAACTGACACAGCCCAAAATTGTAAAAGATACCGAAAGCCAAGCCGGTCAAAAAAACCAGTCCGGTCAAGGTGCTCGCCTTTATGACAGTGATTCTTGCACTGGCATTTTCTGTCATGTACAGCCGTGCACAATTGACAGAACTGAGCGCGCAGGTCAGCAAGGTGAGCAAGGAACTGGATGTGCTGGAAAGCGAAAACGTCCGCTGAACGCTGAACTGCAAGAACGGATTTCTCTGAAAAATGGAAGAGTATGCTGCCGCTGAATTGGGAATGGACAAGCTTGAGCCGTCACAGGTGGAATATGTGACTTTATCAGAAGGGGATAAAGCTGAGGTAAAAGAAGAGGCCGACTCCTCCATCTGGCAGCAAATCAAGAACTTTTTTTGTGGACATGATGGAATACATTGGCTGGTAATACAATAGATATATAAAGAAACAACAAAGGGTTGAGAACAGAAATTCTTGACCCTTATTTTCGCAATTTTTGTCTTTGTCAGTTTTACAGTACTGATAAAGCCCGATGTTTTTAGAACAAGCCGCAAGTTCGGTCGTCTGCTTTGCCGACTGCGGCGTATACAGCGTTTATTCAGTTGCTTCGATACACGGATATGTCTTTCGGGAGATTGCCTGGCAGGCAACGTTCATAGTTATCTTTTGTCTAAAGGTCCAACTTTAAAATTAAAAATCGGTTGAACCGAGTGGTTATTGTTGTGATCCTGCTCGGTTTTACAACTGTATTAGGGAAATTTATTTTATGAATCCGTTATTAAAAATGATTTTTACCAGACAAAAGCGCTGGAGAATCAGATGCGGATATTACTGTTAATGGCAAGCGGGGAACAATTTATGATAAAAATATGAAGGCAATTGCTCAAAGTGCAACCGTCTGACCGTCATTGTTTCCCCAAATGATCTGAACGCCATAAAGGACACAGAAAAAAAGAGAAAACAGCGTGAGTTAATTGCTGAAACCTGTCAACAATACTAGAAGTAGAAAAAGACAAAATTATAGAAAAAAAAAAGAAAAACTACTATGAAATTATCAAAAGAAAGTGGAAAAGCCGGAAATTGATAAAATCAGGCAGTTTGCCTCAGATAATGATATTTCCTGTATCCATTTGATTGAAGACAGCAAGCGGTATTATCCGTATAATGACTTTGCATCTTCTGTGATTGGCTTTACCGGGCGCTGACAACCAGGGACTATATGGAATTGAAGCGAAATATGACAAATATCTGACCGAACACCCGGCAGGATTGTAGCAGCCAAAAACGCCAATGGGACAGATATGCCGCTGACCTATGAAAAACGGTATGAGCCAAAAAGACGGAAACAGCCTGGTGCTGACTATTGATTATTCCATCCAGCATTTTCTGGAAAATCACTGGATGCAACAGTCAGCCAGTTTAAACCAGCAGAACGCGCCGCCGCATTGTCATGAATGTCAAAACAGGTGCGATTCTGGCCATGGCAAGCGAACCGGATTTTAACCTGAATGATCCCTATACCATTGCAGACCCAGCCTTTGGCGGCGACTTTGGAAGGATTAGAAGGGGATGCATTGAAAACTGCTACAGGGGCGGCAAGAGAACGCCAGTGGAGAAATAAGGCGATTACTGAGTTGTATGAGCCT
>VOFB01002433.1_pt1 | contig 22678 bp, 28 predicted proteins | sample 5384141 | NCBI WGS metagenome assembly VOFB01 (sample SAMN12384721, study PRJNA508395) | human gut metagenome | isolation source: healthy gut A | host: Homo sapiens | reverse complement strand
TGCTTCGTTCAGTTGCATTGCTTAATAAGCTCATAGCTGTCGCTGTCAATATCTATCATACATATGCAAGCACCTTTGAGAGTGCTGTTTAACTTATGTACAAACGCCTCAGCGTCATCATCGTCATCAGCCTCAAAGTCGTCTGTATAACTTTCGATCAAGCTGTAGTTTTTAAGCTGTGAAAGTCCCCAGATAATATTCTCGACCTCCTCCTGAATAGTCGCAAGGGAAGAGATAGCCGTTTTCTTCAAGTTCGTCTATCATACCTATCCAGCAGATATCGTCAATATCATTTGCTTCCCTGTCAGAAACAACTACGCCTCTTTGCAAATATCTTGAAGCGTTTTTTTCAGCATAAGCCCAAGGGTCGCTTTCTGCACATTCACGAAGAGCTGAAACGACTTCACTGTTATTATCCGTGATAAGTGCGGCGATATCAGCAATGAAAGAATAGTCTTTCATTGCCGGAGTGCTGTCCTTTGTGCCGAAAAGTTTCGAGAAAATCCCCATAGAAAACCTCCATATCAGACTTTATTATTTTGAGAGCTGTTCTCTTGTGTAGTCAAGCAGACCTCCTGCAAAGGATAATATCCTTTGTTCTGCCTGTAAGCTCGCAGAGAACAGGTATCTCAACACCTGTTGTCTTATTCACAACAGTAAGCTTAGACATATCAGCCTCAACATCTGCACGAACGTCAGCAAGAACGATCTCATCGCCCTGATTTATCTTTGTCATAGTCGGCTTCATTTACAAATGTGAGCGGAAGGATACCTGCGTTGATAAGATTAGCTCTGTGTATTCTTGCAAAGCTCTTAACAAGAACAGCCTTTATGCCAAGATAGAGAGGAGCAAGTGCTGCGTGTTCTCTTGATGAGCCCTGACCGTAGTTTGAGCCGCCAACGATTATTGACTTGCCCATGTTCTTTGCACGTCTTGGGAAGTCCTCATCACATACTGTAAAGCAGTGCTGTGAAATAGCAGGGATATTTGAACGCAATGGAAGTATCTTTGCGCCTGCAGGCATGATGTGGTCGGTTGTGATATTGTCGCCCACCTTAAGTGATACCTGACAATCAATGCTGTCATCAAGCGGTGAAGTCTGTGGGAAAGGCTTGATATTTGGTCCTCTAAGAACCTCAACGCTGTCCATATCAGCCTTCGTTAGCTGGCGGAACAACCATATTGTCGTTTATCTTGAAATGTTCAGGAAGCTTGAATTCAGGCATATCGCCAAGTGTTCTTTGGGTCAGTGAGGTAGCCTGAGAGCTGAAACAGCAGCCATTTCAGGTGATACCAGATAAATCTGACCGTCCTTTGTACCTGAACGTCCTTCAAAGTTTCTGTTGAATGTTCTAAGATTGAAACACCCTTTGAGTTAGGTGACTGACCCATACCGATGCAAGGGCCGCAGGCTGATTCGAGTATTCTTGCGCCTGCTTCGCTATCATATCAGCAAGTGCGCCGTTCTCAGCAATCATGTTAAGTACCTGCTTTGAGCCTGGAGCGATTGCAAGTGAAACGCTAGGGTCAACTGTCTTGCCCTTAAGAATGTGAGCTACTTTCATCATGTCAACATAAGAAGAGTTTGTGCATGAGCCGATACAAACCTGATCTATCTTAAGCTTTTCCGATCTCATTTACGCTCTTAACGTTGTCAGGAGAATGAGGACAGGCAGCCAGTGGTACGAGCTGTGAAAGATCGATGTCTATCTGTTCGTCATAAACAGCGTCATCATCAGCCTTTAGCTCGCTCCATACGTCAGCTCTGTCCTGAGCCTTCAGAAATGCAAGTGTTGTTTCGTCAGAAGGGAAGATAGATGTAGTTGCACCAAGCTCAGCACCCATATTTGTGATAGTTGCTCTCTCAGGGACTGTAAGTGTCTTTACGCCCTCGCCGCAGTATTCTATAACTTTGCCTACGCCGCCCTTTACAGACATTCTTCTGAGAACTTCAAGGATAACGTCCTTAGCTGATACCCATGGAGAAAGCTTGCCTGTGAGATTTACCTTTACTATCTTAGGATATGTGATGTAATAAGCACCACCACCCATTGCAACTGCAACATCAAGTCCACCTGCACCTATAGCGATCATTCCGATACCACCGCCTGTTGGAGTGTGGCTGTCAGAGCCTATAAGGGTCTTACCTGGTATACCGAAACGCTCAAGATGTACCTGATGACAGATACCGTTTCCGGGACGTGAAAAATAAATGCCGTGCTTCTTGCAGACAGAACCGATAAATCTGTGGTCATCGGCATTCTCAAAGCCTGACTGAAGCGTGTTGTGGTCGATATAAGCTACAGACTTTTCCGTTCTGACACGAGGAACGCCCATTGCCTCATATTCAAGATAAGCCATTGTACCTGTTGCGTCCTGAGTAAGTGTCTGGTCGATACGGATACCGATCTCCTGACCCTTAACAAATTCGCCGTCAACAAGATGTGCTTTAAGTATTTTTTCTGTTAAAGTAAGTCCCATTGTAACAACAATCCTTTCAAAAATAACTGATATTAATATTTTATAACAAATTGCGATTTTTGTCAAGGTAAATATAAACATTTGCTTGATTTTATAGCGTTTTAGTGCATATTTTTGCATGGTATACGTCAATTTACTGTATAAATTTTCATTTCTTACGATATCCTTACTTGACACGGCAAAGCGTATATTATATAATAGTTGTGTTATCAGAGAAAACAAGGCGGTGAAAAGCATGAAAGCAAAAACTGTTTTGATATTATTATCGGCGGTGATACTATGTCTTACAGGCTGTACAGAGTCACAAAAGCCCACAACAGTTGTGGATAATTCTTCTGCCGTGACTACATCATCAAATGCTGACAGCGAAAGCGGAAATGATAAATACTATGACAGCACGCCTATATCTCAGGCTTATCTCTCAGGCAATACAGCAAATCTTGATGATAAACAGCTTGAAATATACAACAAAAGCCGTTTCAGTCATTGAAAAACTTATCACACCTGACATGAACGATTACGAAAAAGAGCTTGCGGTACATGATTATATAGTCGGCTGTGCAAGCTATGACGAAGCACATCTCAATGCGCTTGGTATTGGCCTGCCAAACTCTGATAATCCATATGGCTGTCTTATAAACGGAAAAGCAATATGCTCAGGCTATTCCACAATTTCAGCTTTTTTATGGATATGCTGGAAATACCCTGCAAGACCATATACGCCACAGATTTTGAGGGCGACGATCATTCATGGAACATAGTTCAGATAGGCGGTAGTTGGTATTATGTTGACGTCTGCTGGGACGACCCTATCCCTGACTTTACAGATAGACCAGTAAGGCACAAGTATTTTAACGTCTCAAAAAATACATGAAAACAAAACACGTCTGGGACGATACAGAGCTTCCTGATACAGATAGTACAAAAGTTCAGCTATATTACGCAGACAATTACGCATATAAACTCAGTGAATGAGATAGAGAGTCTTATGGAAAAGGCTTTGGATAATATGCAGGACAGCGTGGCAGTAACGTCAGATATGAGCGATTTCCAATTCAGTGAAACTGACCAGATAGACACGAACTTCAATGAGAGAAATATCAAAGGGCTTAGCAAAGTTTTTGACAGCTTCTGCGAAAAGCATACAGATCATCAAGTATATTGTCAGCGTGTTCAAAACGGAAATGATATAGTTTTGGTGATATACATGAGAAAATTCAGATAGGAGAGAGACAATGAAATTCAGACCTTGCATAGATATCCATAACGGTAATGTAAAACAGATAGTGGGCGGAAGCCTTTCTGACAAAAACAATTATGCTGTGGATAACTTCGTTTCAGAATATGACGGAGCTTATTATGGCAATCTTTATAAGTCATACGAACTGACAGGAGGACATATTATTATACTGAACCCTGTCGGCAGCGATTTTTACAACGCAGACCTCGAACAAGCCTACAGTGCATTATCCGCATTTGAGGGCGGATTGCAGATAGGCGGCGGAATAAATGACGAAAACGCCGCACAATTTCTTGAAAAGGGCGCAAGCCATGTTATCGTAACGAGCTTTGTTTTCAAAAACGGTGTTGTTAATTTCGATAATCTGAACAAACTGGTGAAGTCCGTTGGCAAAAGCAGACTTGTGCTAGATCTTTCCTGCCGCAAAAGGGACGGGAAGTATTACGTTGTGACAGACCGCTGGCAGAAATTCACCGATATTGAAATGAACAGCCAGACCCTAGAAATGTTCTCAGAATACTGCGATGAATTTCTTATCCATGCTGTTGACACAGAGGGGCAAAGCGAAGGGAATTGAGCCGCAGATAGCAAAGATAATGGGAGAATACTGCACCATTCCATCGACCTATGCAGGCGGCATTTCCTCATTTGATGACCTCGATACGCTAAAAAAAGAACTCGGCAGGGGAAAGATAGATTTCACCATAGGCTCAGCACTGGATATATTCGGTGGCAATATTAGCTTTGAAAAAGTCGCTGCCTACGGCAAATAGTCCTGCCTTATGCAATAAACACAATATTCAAGGCAGTTTTGCGTATATTTTGGCACAAAAAGATTTGCAATTTTAGCGGAAATATGTTATAATATTATGATACTAATTCAGAAAGGACGAATTTTTATGTCTAAGATCCGAGTTGCCGTTATTTTCGGCGGAAAATCAAACGAGCACGACGTATCTGTTGTTTCTGCAACTCACGTTATAAAGAGTATACCAAAGGACAAATATGATGTTATTTGTATCGGAATAACAAAAAAAGGTCACTGGATGAAATATATAGGAGATGTTGACGATATTGCGTCAAACAAATGGGAACAGCACCCTGATAATGTTCCATGCGTTCTCAGCCCTGACCCTCTTCACAAGGGATTTATCGCTCTTGGCGAAAACGGCGAATATCAGAATGTAAAAGTTGACGTTATTTTCCCGGTCCTTCACGGAAAGAACGGTGAAGACGGCACTATTCAGGGGCTTTTCAGCTTGCTGAGATACCATTTGTAGGCTGTGACTGCATCATCTGCAAACTGCATGGATAAAGGGACTTACACACACTGTTCTTGACGCAAATGGCATAAAGACAGCAAAGTGGGTAGGCATTATAACCTCAGAGCTTTCACATCTTGACAAAAAGTGTGACGAAATGGAAAGCAAGCTTGGCTATCCCATGTTCGTCAAGCCTGCAAACTGCGGTTCTTCTGTGGGCGTTTCAAAAGCTAAAAACAGAGACGAGCTTAAATCTGCTATCAAGCTTGCATTTGCTCATGACAGCAAGGTCATTGTAGAAGAAACTATAGTTGGTATGGAGTGCGAGTGTGCGGTAATGGGCAATGACGAGCCTTTTGCTTCAACTGTCGGTGAAGTATGCTCCGCAAATGACGAGTTTTACGATTTTGACGCAAAATATAATGACGCCGCATCCAAAACGCTTATCCCTGCAAGAATGAGCGAGGAGAACATTGAAGAAATAAGAAAGACGGCTGTCAAGGCATACAGAGCAATGGGCTGCAGCGGACTTTCAAGAGTAGACTTCTTCCTTATGAAAGACGGCACTGTTATTCTTAACGAGATAAATACTCTCCCAGGTCACACGCCTATAAGCATGTATCCACAGCTTATGCAGTACGAGGGAATGACCCCTGCACAGCAGGAAGATAAGCTTATCAAGCTGGCACTTGATAAAGCGGAGGTTGATTATGAATAACGCCGCCATTGGAGTTTTCGACTCAGGAGTTGGCGGGCTTACCTGTGTGAAAGAGCTTATAAAGCTTCTGCCAAATGAAAATATCGTTTATCTTGGCGACACGGCAAGAGTTCCATACGGCTCAAAAAGCAGAGAGACTATAATGAGCTATGCCAGACAGGATATAGAGTTTCTTAAACAGCATAACGTTAAAATGATTCTCGTTTCTTGCGGTACAGTTTCTTCTGTATTGCCTGCAATGGATATAAAGTCAGATATCTCCATAAGCGTAGGTGTTGAGCCTGCGTTGAATGCTGCCTGCTCTGCTACAAAGAATAACAGGATAGGAATTATAGCCACAAGTGCGACCATAAAGAGCGGCATTTACGGCAAAGCTATAAGAAGCATTAACCCTAACATCAAGGTGGTTGGCAAGGCTTGTCCTATGTTCGTGCCACTGGTAGAGAATGGCTATACTGCCCCCGATTGCGTGCCTGCAAGATATATCGCACAGGAGTATCTTGAAATAATGAAAAAGAAGACGTTGATACGCTTATTCTCGGCTGTACTCACTATCCACACCTCACTGAACTAATTTCAGATATAATGGGCGAGGGTGTAACACTTGTTTCATCAGGTGCAGAGCTTGCGAAATATGCACTCAACTCCCTTTCATACAGCGATGATACGGCTGAAAGAGAAGAGCGTGAGAGCCTTGAGCTTTTACTGTACCGACAGCGTTGAGCTGTTTTCTGAGAATGTTGAACGTTTTCTCGGAAACAATATCAATGCACAAATATCAAAATGCCTAAAGCTGTAAACTGGAGGATTTTATTTGACCAGCAAGGAAGTATCAATAAAACTTGTTAGCCGTCAAAGCGACGGTAATACAAAAGAAGAAACAGAGCTTATCTCAGCAGGACTTTATGAAGCAACCGAAAAGGATATCGCATATCGTATGAGGAGTCTGAGGCAACAGGATTTGAAGGAAGCGTTACAACGCTAGAAACCGAAGGCTGCCGCAAGGTGACTATGAACAGAACCGGAACGGTTGAAGCAAATCTTGTTGTTGATATAGGCGAAAAGCAAAGATTGCGTTTATGGCACTCCATACGGTGATTTTATGATAGGCATAACCGCTAAACCATAAGATCAGATCTTGACGAAAATGGTGGAATGCTTTTCTTTCACTATGTTTTAGATGTCAATTCAAGCTATATCGGTGATTTTGAGATAGCTATAGAAGTAAAAAGCGGCAAATGTTGTCGCATAATTATATTTGGAAGGACGGAAAAATAATATGACTAATCTCATAAGCGACGCATTTATTCAGGCTAAGGAGCTTGTAATGAAGGCTATGGGCGAGCTTGTTGCAGACGGAACTTTTCCAGCAGAGCCTGTTCCTGCATTTAATACGGAGATACCTGCCGACTCAAAAAACGGTGACGTTTCCACTAATGCCGCAATGGTATGTGCAAGACCTTTCAGAAACAATCCAAGAAAAATAGCAGAAGCTATCGTATCAAAGATAGACCTTAACGGCTCATACTTTGCAAGATGTGAAGTGGCAGGTCCTGGGTTCATCAACTTTTTCTATTCTTCTGAATGGTATGCAACTGTAGTTGCCACTGTTTTGGAGCAGAAAGAGAAATACGGTGAAACTGACCTTGGCGCAGGGAAGAGCGTTCTTGTGGAATTTGTTTCTGCAAATCCAACAGGTCCTATGCACATAGGCAATGCAAGAGGCGGAGCTATAGGCGATTGTCTTGCGTCTGTTCTTGAAAAGGCAGGCTATGAGGTAGCAAGAGAGTTCTATATCAATGACGCAGGCAATCAGATAGAGAAGTTCAAGACTTCACTCGAAGTTAGATATCTTCAGATATACAAGCCTGAAAAATGGAGCTTCCGGAGGACAACATAAGGGTCAGGATATAATCGACCATGCAAACGCATTCAATGAGATATACGGCGACAAGTATGTGAACGCTGACAGCGAGGAACGCCGTCAGGCACTTTGCGATTTTGCTCTGCCAAAGAACATTCAGAAGCTTCACGATGATCTTGGCAAATATAGAATACAGTATGACAAGTGGTTCAACGAAAGCACACTTCACAAGGACGGCTCAGTTCAGAGAGTTATCGAACAGCTCAAAGCAAGCGGTCATACCTATGAAAAAAAGACGGTGCCCTTTTGGTTTAAAACAACAGAGTTCGGTGACGAAAAGGATAGAGTTCTCGTTCGTGAAAATGGTGTGCCAACATATCTTGTACCAGATATTGCATATCACTACAACAAGCTTGCAGTAAGAAAATTCGATAAGGCTGTAGATATTTTCGGTGCGGATCACCACGGATATATAGCTCGTATTAAAGCTTCTATGACAGCACTTGGTGTTGACGCTGACAGACTTGACATTGTTATCATGCAAATGGTAAACCTCGTCCGTAATGGTGAAAAGTATAAGCTATCCAAGCGTTCAGGCAAAGCTATCACTCTGTCAACTCTTCTTGACGAAATACCGATAGACGACAGCAAGATTTTCTTCAAGCTCCGTGAGCCTAACTCTCACTTCGATTTTGACCTTGACCTTGCTGTATCTCAGACAAGCCAGAACCCTGTTTATTATGTACAGTATGCACATGCAAGAATTTGCTCAGTACTTAAAAAGATGAACGAAGAGGGCATTGAAATTAAGAGCCTCGACAAGGCGGCTCTCAACGTCCTCACAGCCCCTGAGGAGCAGGAGATGATAAAACACCTTGCTACTCTGCCGAACGTTATAAACGAGGCTGCGCAAAGGCTTATGACCCAGCTAAGGTAACAAAGTATGTTATAGACCTTGCTACAATGTATCACAAGTTCTATAACAACTGCCGTATCATGGGAGAAGACGAGCGTTATGCAGGCAAGACTTTCACTTTCACTTGCAGTTAAACAGGTAATAAAGAATATTCTTGATATGCTCAAGATAACTTGTCCAGAGTCTATGTAATAAAATATCAGACCCGACCGTGGAAAACTCTACGATCAGGGTCTTTTGTTATTTCTGGGTATTTCTTATGTAGTGGAATAGATATTGCTGTGCAATGCCCTCAACACCATTCACACAAGAGGGAAGTCCGTTCGGATACCACTGTGCAAGCACTCGCTTCACCCACACATCTTTTGGGAAAGCGTCCGTTTTGTAAAGCCGAAAAGCAGTGTACAATCAGCAACTTTCGGACCAACGCCCTTGATCTTCATAAGCTCGTTTCGTGCATCGTCAAGGGGCATTTCTTTTATCTTTTGGTAGTCTATCTCACCGCTCAAAACCTTTTCAATGGCATCAACAAGATATTTTGCTCTGAACCCTGAACGCAGATATGCAAGGCTGTCTATAGTTTCATCTGCCATATCTTCAGCAGAAGGGTAGCCGCTATAATGCTCACACAAACGTCCTATAATGCCCTTTATCCTTGGGATATTGTTATTCTGACTTATTATAAAGGAAGATAACGCCTCCCAACTGTCCTGCCTGAGTATTCTTATGCCGCCTGCAAATGAGCAGGCCTTTGACAGAGTTTCGTTTTCAGAGAAGCGGCGTTTAAGCTCCCCATAATCAGTATTCAGGTCAAAATAATCGATCCAAATGTTTTCAAAGTTCTGCACAGTAGTGTCATGAAGCCCTAAATACGCCATTTTCGGGTTCCTCGCTTATGGTAAGTTTGTTGTTAAGAAAAGCTCCGCTGTAAGTTTTTTATCTATCTTCTCCCAGCGAAAAGCCTGTCCGCAATCAAGTGTATCATCTAGTCAAAATCAGGCTGTTTCAGCAAAATGTCACTGCCGCTTTGTGTATAATCCATAAAAATTCAGCTCCTATTTATCATAAAATCATCGAATCAACTTGCAAAATTCTACAAAAATATTATACTATAAATATTAGTATTTTTCAAGCGGATAAAATAAACATATCTAAGAAAGGATAGATCATATGAGAGAAAGCATTCTGACAATACCTGTCACAGATATATTTGAGCCGAAATGCGGCTGTCCAATATGCCGCCTGCGTGATACGTTGGAGCAGAGAACTGTTGAGTACATAATGGGAGCGGCTATGATGGAGCCTGACGTGCGTATGGAGACCAATAAGCTCGGTTTCTGCAAAACACATTTTTGAACAGATGAGAGCCTGCAAAAATAGACTGTCACTTGCGCTTATGCTTCAATCACATTTGCAGGATATGCAAAAGCATATTTTCACACGAAAGAAAATGTTCGAGGGTAAGACAGCAAAGCAAAAGAAAGTCAGCGCAGTAAATAACGAATGTTTTGTATGCAGCAAGGTGGATTGGGGAATGTCAAGGATACTCGTTACGCTGTTTGAGATGTATGTTCAACAGCGTGATTTCAGAGCTCTTTTGCTCAGCAGGAAATGCTTTGTCTGCCGCACTATGACCTTTTTAGTGTCTATGTGTACTGAAAATATGGATAAGAAATATCAGAAGCAGTTTATTGACGCTTGCGGCGAGCTGACAAGCAAATATCTTGACACTCTTGAAGCGGACGTATCACACTACTGCAAGATGTATGACTACCGTAACACAGGAGCAAATGCCGATTGGGGAAACTCAAAAAGACTCCATAGAGCGTGCTATAAAATTTCTTACCACAAGATAAGAAATTTTCGTTACTTTTCGTTACAATGGTTACAGCTTAGATTTTATGCAGAAGATTGTAAAAGTACAATTATATGTACAGAAGATCAGCTTATATCATTTAATAGGTCATTGTTCTTTTATCGGGGCATTTTTTTTGTACTTTGGATCTAGCATTGTAAATTTATTCTCAAACAAATTCAAAAATTATGTAAAGTGCGGTCATTCCGCTGCTAACAAATAACCTTCAACATACAAGTTTGTATGTTAATATATTCGTAACATTCTCCGTGTGTGTATTTGTTCCCAAAGTTAGCGTTTTTTCGCTTAAATGGTCGATTTTCGTTATAATATGAAGTTTTCAACAGCCTGCAAATACCGATAAAACCATGAGTTTTCAACGTTTTCAACATGGTTTTCAACAGAAAATGCCCCTACGAATGTTGAAAACTTTTTCATATTCAACATTTTTGTGTTGAAATGTTGAATATTGCACTTTTTAAATGCCAACAATCAGTAATATAATCAAGTAATTGGTATTCAGAGGAGTTGGCTGTCATGCTCAAAGGAATTAATAAACAAATCATTGAAATAAAGTGTACAGAAAATGAATGTTTTGATAAGATTCTATTATTTGTAAACGCAAATAAAAATCATCTACACCATGATATTTTAAGAAAAAATGCTGTTGATATCGCAAGTGCGATAACGGGGGGACAAAATGTTTTCGACAAACAGAAAATTCAACTTTGCGGCTGTGATATCAACTATAATGGGTGTGGCAATGCTTGTTCTGCTGCTTATCGCATTGTGTATGTGATAAGCATAAATATCATTGATAAAATTTGTGTAAATCGTCGAAAGTCTGTATAAAAAAGCCTGTTTACTATTGGCATTATGGTTTTTTTGTGGTATAATTACGAGTAGTATATTTTTTTGAAAAGGAAAATTCAATGAGTAATTATCAAGATAAAAAAATAATTTAGACGAAGAAAATGAACTTCAGCTTATAATTGGCAGAAACCCTGTTATCGAGGCTTTAAAAAGCAAATAAGCTGATCGACACTATCTATATTAACCCTGAGGCTAAAGGCTCCATAACACTTATTTGTAGACTTGCAAAGGAAAAAGGCATAAATGTCAAGCGTGTTACCGAAACAAAACTCAATAATATGAGCAGAGGAGCTTCACATCAGGGTGTTATTGCTATGGGTGCGTGTGCGGAGTATGTGTCTCCGGAGGATATTCTCAGCATCGCAAATGAAAAAGGGAGAGGATCCTTTCATTATCATTTGCGATGAGATAGAAGATCCGCACAATCTTGGTGCAATAATCAGAACGGCTGAGGCGGCAGGTGCTCACGGTGTTATCATTCCAAAGAGAAGAAGTGCATCATTGAACGCAACTGTTTTCAAAACGTCCGCAGGTGCGACAAGCTGGTTGCCTGTTGCAAGAGTTTCAAATCTTGCTTTGCAACTATTGATATGCTTAAAGAAAATGGTGTGTGGATATATGGAACTGACGGCGAGGGACAGAGCTATACTGAAGTTAAGCTAACTGGTCCTATAGGGCTGATAGTCGGCTCTGAGGGCTTTGGCATGGGACGTTTAATAAAAGATAAATGTGATTTTTGCTTAGTTTGCCTATGGCAGGCAAAGTCAATTCTTTGAATGCTTCCGTTGCGGCGGGCATTTTTATGTATGAAGCCGTAAGACAGAGAAATCTATAAGGAACAGGGAGGTTAAAGCTTTGGCTGATAAATTCTCAATAGACGATATAATTTCAGAATACAGCGAAAAAGTTGAAAACGATTTAAAAACTGATGAGTCACAGGAAAACGATGAAATTTTAAATGAAGATACTAATGAAGATACTAATATTGATGAGAGTATTGAAAAAGATAATGATACCAGCGATATAGATAGTGACGGCTATGATCCAATAAAAGCAACAGATTTTGATGATGAATTGGCGTCAGATCATACGAATGAGAAAAAACGTAACGAGGAAAATGCTGCACTTATAAATAATCTCACCAAACATAAAAAAGGCAAGGCTGCAAAACAGAGCATTCCGCCTGTGAACAGGGCAAGCCTTAAAGATATCAAAATGGGACTGACGGGAAAAATAATCCCGAAAACAGAGGAGTTTGACAAGGCACTTATCCCTGATGACGCCACCTATGAGGAAAAATCCTCTATATTGTCACAGCACAGAAAGAAGAAAGTTGACAGCTTTGTTCTTAAAACTGACGAGCAGGAAAGCGAGCCTGACAGTGATGATACAAACGATAAAGACAAGGTAGGGCAGACGGAGTTTAAGAAGTTTGATGATGCCGAAAAGGTCTTTGGCTCTATCCGTCATGTGAAGAGCAACCTTGTTCCTAAGGCTTTGTGTACTTCTGTTTACGGGCATTTTCAGCACATTCATCACGGTTGCAAATGACCTGGAACTGCCTCTTATAAAGACATTTGACAGAACGATAACCCCTGCGGCATATCTGTTTACAAACACTATTTTGGGTCTTATTTCTATAGCAGTGTGCTATAACGTGCTTCTTGCCCAGAATGAAAAGCCTATTTAAAAAAAAGAGGCAGATAATGATACAATAGCAGCGATAGGTATTTTTATTACAGTCATTGCAGGAATAATAAATCTATTTGATCCTGAGTCTATTCGTGACAGTGTTTACCATGTTTACATATCCGTTGCAATCGTGGGTCTGATATTCAATACTCTTGGAAAACTTATGGTGGTAAAACGTACTGAGCGTAATTTTAGGTACGTTGCAGGAGATTTTGAGAGATATGCAGTTACATCCGTTGAAGATGAGGAAATAGCAGAAAACTTCACAAGAGGCGCTGTTGCAGAGCCAAAGATAGCAGCTATGCGCAAAACCGAGTTTGTGGACGATTTTATGAAGAACAGCTACACTTCTGATATCTCTGATGAGTATTCAAAGAAAATAAGTCCTTATATTCTCATTGCAGGCGTTGTTATAGCACTTTTGTCACTTATATTTGATAAGGGTGCGTCAAACATGAAGAACGTTTGTTTATAGCACTTGCGGCTTTCTCGAAGCACTGTTACCATGTGTTCTTCGTTTGCAGGTAATGCTTATAGTAAATGTACCTTTGGCAAGAGCTACAAAGAAGTATTTGCAGTATTCAGCGGTAATGCTGGGATATTCTTCTGTTGATGAATTTGCTGACACAAATTCACTTCTTGTTGACGCTGAACAGCTTTTCCCTAAAGGAAGCATTGAGCTTGCAAATCTTAAGCTTCTCTCGGCTATTTCTATTGAAGACTGCATTTTAATGGCGGCAAGCCTTAGCTGTCAATCGGGAAGTGTTCTTAAGTCTACATTCTACAAAATGCTCAGAGGAAAGACTGAGTTGCTTTATCCTGTTGAAAGCTACATTTATGAGGATGGTCTTGGACTTTCTGGCTGGATAGAAAACAAACGTGTACTTCTTGGTACAAGAGAGCTTATGGAAAACCACTCTATTGACGGTCTGCCGTCAGAAGCAAAAAGAGAAGGAGTATGCAAATGGGAATGTTGCTGTATATCTTTCTTTTCTGGAATAACAGCAGCAATGTTTGTTATTCAGGTATCGCCTAATCTGTCCGTTACACGTTGGCTTCAGGAGCTTGAACTTGAAGGTATCACAACAGTAATAAGAACAGTTGACGGCTTTCTTTCACAGCGTTTTCTCTCTGATCTCTTTGATATTGAAAGCGACAGCGTTAAGCTTCTCAGCTTCAGATATCACAAGGATTACGAAAGCGAAACCGAGTACGTTCCACGTCAGGCTTCATCAATGCTTTGCAGCGGACATTTTCCGTCATTTTGCAATGCTTGTGATAGGCGCAAAAGGCTCAAATTTACCGCAGAACTTGGTGCGTCAGTGATGTATGGTGCAACGATACTTGCGGCGCTCATAGCCCCCTTATAATGATGCTGGCAGGTTCATTTGTTCAGCTTACTCCAACGCTAGTTATCGTCTACAACCTCATTGTAATGGGAGTAGCGTTGCTTATACAGCACATCAAAAACTATAAAAATAAAACCTCGGCTGTAGTGATACAAACCGAGGTTATTTTTACTTATTGCTTATTGTCCAATCTATTGGCTGAATATTGTTGCTTACAAGGAAATCGTTAACCTTAGAAAAATGCCTGCATCCGAAAAAACCATTATACGCAGACAATGGAGATGGATGTCGCCTTGAATACTGCATGAATAGGGTTCGTTATAAGGGTGCCTTAGCCTTAGCATTGCCACCCCAAGGATAAATGCAGTAGGCACATTACGCTCATTAAGCTTTTTATTACAGCGTCAGTAAGTCTGCTCCCAGCCTTTACCCTTATGAGAATTAGGCTGACCCTGACGAACAGTAAGAACAGTGTTCATCATCAGCACGCCCTGCTTAGCCCAATCGGTAAGCTCGCCATTATTAGGGATAGAGATACCAAGATCAGCATTAAGTTCTTTAAAATATTCTGCAAAGAAGGTGGTGGATTAACACCAGCTTTAACGGAAAAACAAAGACCATGAGCTTGTCCGGGACCATGGTAAGGATCCTGACCGATGATAACAGCCTTGACGTTTTCATAAGGCGTGTACTTCAATGAATTGAAGATATCATGCATATCAGGATAAAACAGTGAAGTGTGAATATTCGTATTTCAAAAATTCACGGAGTTTCAAATAATATTCCTTTTTAAACTCATCAGCCAGAATATCGTCCAGCTATTTCCGATATGCACCATTATACAGCACTAATGACAGTTCCGACGATCAGACCGAGTATAAGTGCGGCAACCAAAGCGAGAACGAGTATTCTCATGACCATAGGTTTCTTGTCGTTCATTAACTATCGTTCCTTTCATAAAATATACTACTATAATTTTATCATATTTTCGCTGTAAAATCAACTGTTTGGAGGAAATTTATAAAATAATTTGTTCAAAAAATAATGAAGTGGCTCGCAAAGGTTCGTAAGTAAGCAACTGCTATACGAAAAAAAATATCATATGAGCAAGGTTTTAACCTCGCCTTGCTTTATATGATATCATAAATTTAGTTGTCAATGGATTACCGCAAATGTAGCATAGCTTGACAGCCCACAAAGTAGGGTGTATACTAAAGCAGTGCACAACGGGGGAGAGCCGACAAGCGTAAAAAGAGTCACAAACAGCCCCTCACACAGCGTGTACAGAAAGTTTCACTAAATAAAAAATTCAGGTATATCCCATTGTAATTTAATTACAATGGGATTTCTCTCGTATTTTCTGCTTCGCTCCCTATGTTCTTAGCTTTTTACCCCGCTTTCTGCGGGTCGCCCTAGGGCGATTTCAGACGCTGAAGCGTCGAAGCCGTCGGCTTTGGAGATTTTCGGCTTGCGAACTTTCGATTTAGATTAAAGTTAAGAGCCGAAAACTGCACGAATGTGCAGCTATTTCATTTCGTTTGGTTATATGTTTCTGTCGTTGTGGTGGGTCTGTACGTAACACCCTACTAACAGGGGTGTTGCGTGTACAAGTACCATTTTTGCCGCATGAATTAAGCCCTCGGTCTGTTCGACTGAGGGGCTTTTTTATTCAAGTTCAGATAATTTTTTAGTGTGTTAAGTCTTGGCTCACTATTCAATTCTCTCTTATTCTTTTTTCTGTATCTTGTAGTGCTTCCGTTAGAGGTGATTTTTGATTTTTAGTTCTTTCTTTAGTTTTTTAATGTGTCCTTGTCATTCTTTTTTAGTCTGTATACTGCAGTGTAGTATATATATTTTTCATCTGATTCAACTTTGTATTGTAGTTCAGATTCATTAAATATATCTGTTGTGGTATATCCGTCTAATTCTGTTCTGTTTGTTTTTTCTTCTGTCATTTTTATTCTCCTTTGCTGTTAATATTTATGATTGTTGTTGCGTTATTCTGTTGTTTTATCTCTGTTGTCATTGGCTTTTTGTACTAGCCCTATGATATAATCTGCACTTGTCTCGTATATCTTGCATAATTCTTTTTTAGTGTCTGTAAATTTGGTTCTAGTTCCTCATTTTCGTATTTTGATATGTTACTTCTTGAAATGTTTAGTTCTAGTGCTACTTCTTCTTGTGACAGGTTTCTGCTTTTCCTTGCATTTTTAGTCTTTCTCCGTACATTTTGTACCTCCTTTGTTCTAGTTTAGCACTTTTATATAATTTTGTCTGTTCCGTTTTGGCACTATTTGTAGATTGCATTTATTAACCATATCTGTTATAATTAAATTGTTCCAAAATGGAACAAATAAATAATAGGAGGTGTTTATAAATGCTAGCAAGTATAGGTTACTGGTTTCTCATAATTGCTTTGGTGGTTTTGTTCTGCTAATTATTGCGAACGTCATTTACCTCGAGCTGAGAAACGTAACAAGGGGGGTATTTATAATAGCACAAAAAAATTATGGAAAAGGACGGTAAACTAAAATGATCGTAAAATTAATCGGTGTTGCACATAAGTGCGGTGAGTATCAGGGTAGACAGTATGATAAACTTCAGCTTTATTTTTACAAAGCCTTTGTACGTCTGATGAATCGGCTGGTGAAGAGGTTGTTACCCTCGCTCTACTTATTTCCCTACTAACAAGGTGGTCCGTCTCTCACAATGATGTTAAGTCATTCCATGACTTCTTCAGCATGATCGGCTTGAGCTTTGATGTCTTTCGATCAGTATGCTAATCTTGACAGCATAAGGCTCATTCATGAATAATCGTTAAAATATTTGAGAGGGAGTGGTAAATTGAAAAAGTTCGTTGTGTCTTTTCCGCTTTACTGTCGCCCTTTCTTTATTTCTGTTATTCCTGCGAGTGCTGCCATCCTTCTGGTAGTGATAGTTGTTATGATGTTCCTGATGATCTTTTTGATTCTCTTTTTCTGTTATTTCATCTGATCGTCAATCTGATTATTATACAATTATTGCTTCCATTTTCTTCTTCTTCTTTATCTTATAGTAGTTCTATCACTTATGTTGTTATCTTTTTTAATTCTTCGTCTGCAAAATTATTTTTGATTCTTCTTCTAATGAATATTATGTTTTTGTTTTCTGATTTTAAATCATATAATTGTGTGATTAAATATTCTAACGGTTCTTTTAAATTTGATGATACTGCTTCTTCTTCGTTTAATCGTTATCAAGGTTATTATCATTGTAGTCATTATGATTATTCTGGTCTTTCTCGTATAATCTTTAGCACTAATAATGTTTATTCTTGGTCTGATCAATCTTCTCTTATTTTTCTGGTTCTAGTTCGTTTCATTCTCCGTTAATGCTCAGTTTGATTTCAAATCTGATATTGAATTTTTCTGTTGCTTGAATGGAAACGCTTCTGCTTTTACCTGTTGACAATCGTGTTTGATTGAAGTTTATGATACATTGGTAGCTGTCGAAACGTTAGTTTATAAGCCATATAAATATGTTTATACGCAGACAATAACGTCTTCTTCTCCTGATGTTCCGAATAAACATGAGCAGGTTATCGGTGATTATCTCCTTGCTAATTCGGTCGGTCCTTATTATAGCATTTCCGTTGATACGTTAAGCTTCATGCAGGGTGCAAGACTGATTATTATTATACTGCTCAGGCTTATGTTTATAATGGTTCAAAACCTTATGAAATTACCAAATTTGACGTTTAAAAAAATATCGTCTGAGGGTATTTCTACAGCTGACCCGTCTTTAAAAGACCCTGACAATCCTGATGATCCCATAATGAAGACGTGGAATAATGATAATCGGCCTTATAACTATTATAATGTAAATACGGTGCGCAAGTTGATAAGGACAAGCTTGTATATAAGTTTGATAGTTCTGTTGACCCTTCTGTTAATGGTTCTGGTCAAGATATATCTGAGTTTGATTTTAATTCTGATTTCTCTACAGATTTAACGCAGGGTGCTGGTCTTGTCCGTACTCTGTTTGATAAAATTATTCAATCCGCTGGTCTTAGCGGTTTCATGATTACAGTTCTATCCGTTGCCGTTGTCGGTTGGTTTATTTTCGAGGGTCAAGGCGGTGATATAATGCTTGATACTATCAAAAATGGCTTTACGGCTATTATAGATATATTTAAAACTCTTTTTGATTTTTATCCATAATATCATTAATGCAGGCGTTGAGCTTTTACCTCGTTGCCTGACATTTTAAAAACTGTGACCGCTTCAATCGGTCTTTTGCCTACGGTTCTTTTGTCGGCGGCGATGTTCGTTGTTACTGTTAGAATTGCCGTTTTGGTGATAAATCATAAGGCTGGTGAATAATATGCGATGGCTGTTTTTGATTATATTCTTAATCTTTCTCTCAGGTCTATGAATTATGAATAAAAACTGTTTTTACTGCTACGGCTATTCGGTATCGCTTTTCTGGCTTATCCTTAGTATAACCTTTATGGGCTTCTTATTCACTGTCTTGTTGCCGTTTGTGGCTCGTGGTAACAGTGAATACCAGTATCATAAGGCTACAAGTGAAAGGAATGATAAAATGCTAAACGCTGATGAATTGGATTTTAAAGGGTGTTGTAACTGATAGTGGTTATCCCTATTATGTAGTTTATCCTGAATCATTTGGGCAAATAATCGACTTATTCATATTTATCTTAGTAAGTCGCCTGTTGAAGTCAAAGGCTCTCATTTTGATATAAAAGAGGCTGTTTATATGCAAATGTCTCACTGATGAGTATATAAAGATTATCTCTGAGGGTGAAGACGTTTCATTTGATATTCTGTTCAAGATACCATGTTACACCTTCAACTCCTGCAACTCCTCTTTTATCCTACTATCTATCAGACTTCTGGTTCATATAACTATGATCTTGATATAAATTATCCTTTTTTTAGTCTTTGCTATCGTCTTTGGTGCTTGTCTCCTTTGGCGGTGTTGTTAAACAATTTCTTTTGGGGGGTAAATGATATGTCCTTTATGATTGGCTTATTACGTATATCTTCAATGGCATTGACACAACGGCTTATGGTGATTATGTCGTTATAACTCTTGTTATTATTGCAGTTCTTTTTGTTGGTCTTATCATTAAGGCTATCACTGGACTCCTTAATATATTCATTCGTTAAGATACTTTAATTTTTGAAAGGTGGTTTTTACTATGGTTGATTCTGTATCTAACGCTGTTACTCCTCCTTGCCGATGGTGCAATCTCTGCTGGTCTTACTGGTGTTAAGGAAGTTGTTACTTATTTTTCACTGAATTCGGTAACCTTGATACAACGATCGCTTCACAGCCGTTGCTTCTTCCTGTCGGCATTTTCGTTTGCGGTGCTATCATAGGACTTGCAAAACGTCTTATCGGCAGATAATTCCGTTATAGCATTTGGACTATAACGCTTCATGCACATAGTTCATTTGGGGACTATGGCATAGTTTTTGGGTTATTATGTTATCTTTGTGTGGTATTATTATAGGTTTTATTTCGTCTATCTGTTCGGTAGATTTATTTATCTTCGCTTGCTGTGCTTATGCTTTTTTCTCTCTCGTTAGTCTTATATAATTTCGTTAGCGGAAAAAAGGGTGATGGCATAAGCCGATAAACATTGTGTTTTCGGTTTGCCTGTCGGGCAAAAGTACTTTAATGGCTAAGATGTGCAAGTCGGCACTAAAAGGAAGAGGTACGATAAGGTTTATTGTAATTTCTACCTTAAAGGTGCTTATCCTATAGAGTTTAAGGATTTGGGCGTTTATAACTTTGAGAATAGCTTAATCTTATAGATGAGGCTATGAATGAAGCTGATAGCAGAGGGTTCAAGAGTTTCACTGCTGAACTTAAATATTTTTCTCTCTAATCATCGTCATTATGGTTGTGATGTTGTCTATTTCACGCAGGCTTACTTATGATGATGTAGATAAAAGATTCGTAATAACACTGCTGAATTGCTTTATATTCGTAAATTCATGTGGTGGAGCTTTACTACACCTATTGTGTAAAATCGTTATAAATGATTTTACCAATGAAATTCAGTGCGGTTACAGAATGAAGGGCTTGTTGTCTACACGCTGGTACTTCAGACCGCTTTACTATAAGTACTTTGATAGCTTTGAACGTAAACCACTTTGTACCACTTCAACCACGGCATAATCATCGTTATGGTGAATAGACTTGCGCACCTATGGTGCGCAAGTCATGTATAAAAGAAATAAAAGTGAGGTAATTGATATGTTAGAAAATCATAATGCGATTATTTTTGACTGGCTTTCTTTTACCTCTCTTTCTGACGGAGTTGATGATTTAAAGGCTATTCTTGGTTTATCTCATGTCCAGTGGATAGAACTTGAACGTCCTTTTAATGGTTATACTCATTCTTTTTATTTCAATGGCATAACAATTTGTTGGGGTGTTCCTCAGACATGGGGCGGTGATTATCACAAAGATACGACTTATGTTAATATGTCTGGTTCTGGTTGTCGTGCTTATGAAACACATTCTTCTAACTGTGATTGGAATACCTTACTTGCTCTTTTTAGTTTCTTGTGAAGATTATCATATTTCACGTCTTGATGTTTCTTATGATGATTTTGATAATATTCTTGATATGGATATTATTTATTGTGAATCTCTCCAGCGTGACCATATGATAACTACGTTTCGTCGTGGTTTTTGGGAGCTTGGTATTCTTAACGCTAAAAAAGAGCGTACTGTTTATTTTGGCTCGAAAAAGTCTAATCTTATGTTTCGTATTTACGATAAAAAAGAGGAGCGTAACCGCTCAGACCTCTCTCACTGGGTAAGGTGGGAAATACAATTGCGTGATGATCGTGCTTGTACTTTTTGAGAAAGTATATTGAAAATGATTATAACATCGGTGAAGTATTCGCCGGTGTTATATATAATTATCTCCGGTTCGTAGAACCGGAAGAAAACGACACAAACAACCGCCGGTGGGGTCTCCAAGAATGGTTTCAAAAATTTATAGGTAATGCAGAGAAAATAAAACTTTTCGAGAAAAAGACGAAGAATATAACCTTTTCAAGTTAAAACAGACAACAACAAAAAATTCGGCGGTGCAACCGCCACATATATTCAAGCCGTAGGCGTTACACTAGCAGTTAAAGACATATTCAAGGACTGCTCAAAGAGAAACCCTAAATATATTAAACTCAAACAAGAGCTTGATAGTCAGGATAATCTTATTCCAGAAATGGACTTGCTTAACCGCCTTGATTATCTTGAACGTATGGGCTTGATGTCTTGTGACCTATCTCAATTTGAAAAATTTGTGAAAATTGTGATGATATAGCTTCTGTTCTGTCTCGTCTGCCTGATTTGTATAATCCTATAGGGGGTGATAATTCTGATACGCTGGCATCACCCTAAATGCTATTACTGTATTTGCACTGTATGTAATAGCCGTTCCTGTCCGTGGCAACGCCGTGTCGGCGGTGCGTGCTGTTTCTGTAATGAAGACCGTCGAGGAATACGCCCACGGCTTGAATGTGATTTCTTCAATCATTACTTAAAAAATCTCGGTTTCGTGTTTGCAGAGTTAGAGCAGGGCAGGAGCTTGTCACCTTGTATAATGTTATTTATAAAGATGTGATTTTCATGATGTTACATATGATAAAGGGCTCTATCTTATGGATCATCTTAATGGTGCTAGGTTAGAGGTTTCAAGAACTTTGGTAAAAAGAAAAACAGGAAGATTTTAATCTTCCTGTTCCATGTCTTTTCTAATGAGTTCATTAACATAGCTGTTAAGGCTCATTCCCTTGTTTTCTGCATATGCCTTTATCTTTTTCGGCTTGCCCTTTTTTTTCACTCTTATAGCTAATCTTTCATAGGTTTTAGCTTGGTATTTTTGCGTTGCTTTGTTTTGTGATTGTGTATATGCCATATTATCACCCTTTTCTATTTTATCTTATTTTTATATTGGTGTCAATATACAATTTGCACATATTGACGTCACTATATTTGTGTAATTTACCACTTGATATAGTGGCACCACTATGATATAATATATATAGACAAAGGGAAAGCGGATAACCCTCAAACCGCAGAAAGGATTGATTGAAATGACTATTAAACAAATGAAGAATATCGCTAAGAAACAATGAACACTGAATTAGCATATCTTTTCTGGTGATGTGTCTAAAGGTTGTGAAGTTCGTGCTACCTTGTTTGCTTTTTTTTCTTGTCGATCTTTTTTTTCTGATGATGAATATCGTGATTATTGTGACCTTATTCGCCAGACAGAAAACGAACGTATTTCTCACTAAACAGAAAGGAGTTATTTATGAAAAATCAATTCTATACTGAGCAAAAGCACAGAGAAACTATGAATTCCGTTGATATGCTCGAAGGTCTTATTAATCGTATGTGCGT
>VOFB01002758.1_pt1 | contig 22693 bp, 43 predicted proteins | sample 5384141 | NCBI WGS metagenome assembly VOFB01 (sample SAMN12384721, study PRJNA508395) | human gut metagenome | isolation source: healthy gut A | host: Homo sapiens | reverse complement strand
GACAGAATTGCAGCATTCCGTGAAATGATCTGTTCCGATACTGTAGAAGAAAGAGAAGCTGCACTTGAAAAGATCCTTCCTTATCAGCAGGGAGACTTTCGAATCATTATACGAAGCATTAGAGGGTAACCCAGTTACCATCCGTTTCTTAGATCCACCACTTCACGAGTTCGTACCTACTGAAGAAGCAGATATCAAGAAATTAGCAGATGCTCAGGGCAAAATCTGTAGAGACAATCAAAGCAATCATCGAAGGACTCAAAGAGTTCAACCCGATGATGGGACACAGAGGATGCCGTCTTGCAGTTACCTATCCGGAAATTGCAAAATGCAGACAAAAGCTGTTATCCGTGCAGCTATCAATGTAAAGAAAGCACATCCGGATTGGAACATGGTTCCTGAAATCATGATTCCACTTGTATGTGAAGTAAAAAAGAGTTAAAGAACGTAAAGAAGTAGTAGTAGAGACTGCTGATGCAGAAATCGCTGCTGCAGGTTCTGACTTAAAATACTCTGTTGGTACTATGATTGAGATTCCAAGAGCTGCATTAACAGCAGATGAGATCGCAACAGAGGCTGAGTTCTTCTGCTTCGGTACAAACGACTTAACACAGATGACATTCGGTTTCTCACGTGATGACCTGGTAAATTCCTTGATGCTTACTATGAATCTAAGATTTTTTTCGAGTCTGACCCATTCGCAAGATTAGACCAGAACGGTGTTGGCAAATTAATGGATATGGCTGTAAAACTTGGAAAACAGACACGTCCGGACATCACTTAGGTATCTGTGGCGAGCACGGTGGAGATCCTTCTTCCGTAGAGTTCTGCCACAAGGTTGGCTTAAACTACGTAAGCTGCTCACCGTTCCGTGTACCGATCGCAAGATTAGCAGCAGCTCAGGCAGCTATCAACAACAAATAATTCACTGTAGGTAATGAATACTTAGAGCGTTAATTAGCTTATAGAGACCCCTTACATCAGCTATGGTGTAAGGGTTTTGACTTTGAATAGGGGATAAGATAGGGGGGAAATATATTATGTTGAGATACCAAAAGGCAACAACGAAAGATATAGAATTACTGACGAAAACAAGGATTACAGTTCTTAGAGCAGCTAATAAATTATCAGATGATATAGATATGTCTGAGGTTGAAAAAAAGAGTCATATGATTACTATAAAGATGCACTTGAACATGGTACGCATACTGCATACTTAGTTTTTGATGATGAAATGTTTGTTGGTGCAGGTGGCATTAGTTATTTTAAAGTAATGCCAACATATCATAATAAGACAGGAAACAAGGCATACATTATGAATATGTATACAAAGCCTGACTATAGGAGACAGGGAATAGCTTTTGAAACGCTGCAGTTGCTTGTAAAAGATGCAAAAGAACGAGGAATTAGTGAGATTTCACTAGAAGCTACAGAGGCAGGAAAGCCCTTATATGAAAAATGAACGATGTTTGGATTTGTAAAATGAACGATGAAATGGAATTGTGGACGTAAGATGTTTTATAATATAAAGAATTTTATAACTTTCAGATGTTTGTCCAATAAAAATACGGAGAATGATCATTATAAAGACAGAGGAGAATACGGATATAGAATTTATTAGTATAAATGCTGATAAAAATTCTATAGAATGAATTTTTTACAGATATACAGAGAGGAAGCAAAAAATCCATGCAAAGTTTACATAAAACAGAGGTTAAAATGAAAGAAAGACAAAAAGAACCATCACAACAAAAGAATCCGCGCAAATGGGGCATGATCCTGCTGATGGCAGTACTCATCATCGTTATGCTGGTATCCCTGTGGAACATTTTAGGATACCTGTTAGAAGGCAGGAAAAGCGAAAAATTTGCACAGGACCTGCAGGAATCGGCGATCATTATAGAAAAAGACAATACGGATTCGAAAGATACAAAAAGGAAAAAGAAGAAGAGAAGGAAGAAGAACCGATACCGGATGCAATTGATTTTGACACCCTGCATGTGATCAGTAAAGATGCAGTGGCATGGTTGTATGCACCGGGCGGTGGGATCAACTATGTAGTAGCACAGGCAGGAGATAACGATTACTATCTCCATCGGTTATTGAATGGCGCAGAAGCAAAAGCCGGTACTTTATTTATGGATTATCAGAATCATTCCGATTTTTCGGACTGGAATACGATAATCTATGGACATCACATGAAAAACGGTACAATGTTTGCATCACTGGTAAAATATCAGAATCAGGAATATTATGACAAGCATCCGGTGATGTATCTCTACACACCAGGGGCGGCGTATGAAATTAGAAATCCTTGCGGGGTATACAACGAATGTGGAGGACAGCGTGTATACTATCCCAACGACGAAAGAAGGCAGGGATGAGTTGGTAAAGCATGTCCTTCAAAATCCAACTTTACATCAGAAGTATCGGTAACGGGGGAGGACAAATTGGTAACTTTATCTACCTGTACTTATGAGTATGAAGATGCAAGATTTGTTGTCATAGGAAAAATCGCAGAATAATCGGATTGACAAATCAGAGTTTCTAACGTATATTATATCCTAGTAAGCAACTAGGATATAATATACGTTTTTCTGTTGTAAGGAAAATTACTTCAGATATTCCCCAGTAAAGAGAACGTCAGACATACCGACAGGATGATCTGGCTTGCCAACAGCCCCACAGATAACCTTTGATACCAAAGGCAGGGATGGCAAACAGTGCAAACAGAAGGCGGATGCAGATACTTACTAGATTATAACAAAAAGTTTGTACGGTCCTGCCAAGTCCGTTTAAAATGGCGGCAAGCGTAGAAGTCAGGTAGAGGAAGGGGCAGATAAAACCAAGCTGCATAATAAAGTTGCCGCTCATCTCATTTTGAAACAGCCACATTCCTAAAAATTACCACCGAAGAAAAAAGAAAGCCGTACAGGCAAAACCAAACAGCATACAATAAGTAATAGATTTTGAAACCGCTTTTTTTGATCCGGTCGCGTTCTCCGTGTGCAGAGGCTTCCGAGACAGCAGGAAGCAGCATGACAGCTAACGAATTTGTGATCGAGGTTGGAAACAAAATCAGTGGGAGAGCCATTCCGGTCAGGACACCGAACATGCTTAAAGCCGCAGAGGTGCTAAGTCCCGCCTCTTTGAGTTTTAAGGGGATTAAAATAGCCTCAATACTGGTAAAAAGATTTAAGACAACACGGTTTCCGGTCAAAGGTACGGATAAGCGTCCGATCTTTTGGCAGGGCATTTTAAAATCCCAGAGCCGTAACTTAGAAAAACGCACGGCAGCGGCAGAAAAGAGAGAAGAGGAAATCTCCCCACAGACAATTCCCCATACCGCAATGGCAGGTGTCACGGGAATCTGTTCCTGCATCTGGACGCGGTAGATGACATAGACACTGGCAACACGCACGATCTGTTCGATAAGCTGTGACACAGACGGGATCATCGCTTTTTTAAGCCGTAATAATAACCGCTGATACAGGAATGGATAGCACCAAACGGCAGAGAATAGGCGAGGATCCGAAGCAGCGGTGCAGTACGATATTCGTGGATTACATGATAAGCTAAAAAGTCAGCCTGTGTATATAAATAGAAAGCACACAAAAAAGGACAGACTAAGAGATAGCAGTAAACCGGCTGCCAGATAGCAGCGTCTGCGGCTCTCGTTTTTATCATCGGAGACTTCGGCAACGAATTTAGAAATAGCGGTCTGTATACCGGCAGTAGTAAAAGAACTGCACAGGGCAAGAAGCGGAAAGATAAGCTGATAAATTCCGATTCCTTCCGCACCAATCGTATGAGATAAGAATATTCTATAGAAGAAGCCTATGATTCTGCTCAAAACGCCGGAGGCAGTTAATAAAAATGTGCCAAGAACCAGAGGATTTTTCATATAGTGCCTGATATAACGGGAAAGATTCATTTTGACCTCCCGAAAGAACATTTATCTTAATATATGCAAGATGTCCTATTGACAGAACCGGAAAACGTATTATAATATACATATAAAACATATAGGGAATAGTAGGAGATAAAAATATGATTTATTTGGATAATGCAGCAACAACAAAAACGCATGAAGACGTTGTCAAAGAAATGCTTCCTTATTTCACAGAGAATTATGGAAATGCATCAAGTGTATATGATTTAGGTTCTAAAAGCAAACTTGCCATTACAAAGTCCAGAGAGACGATCGCAGCAGCATTAAATGCAAAGCCGGAGGAAATTTATTTTACAGCCGGTGGTTCTGAAAGTGATAACTGGGCATTAAAGGCGACAGCAGAGGCATACAAAAACAAAGGAAAACATATTATTACGAGTAAGATTGAGCATCATGCCATCCTGCATACCTGTGAATATTTAGAGAGAGAAGGATATGAGATCACTTATTTAGATGTAGATGAGAGAGGTCTCGTTGATGTAGAGGAGTTAAAACAGGCAATCCGTCCGGATACGATCCTGATTTCCGTTATGTTTGCAAACAATGAGATCGGAACGATCGAGCCGATTGAGGAGATTGGAAGCATCGCAAAGAATATGGGATTTTGTTCCACACAGATGCCGTACAGGCATTTGGCCAGATACCGATCAATGTGGAAAAATGCACATTGACATGCTGAGTGCAAGCGGACATAAATTAAACGGACCAAAAGGCATTGGATTTTTTATATATCAGAAAAGGTGTAAAGATCGGTTCATTTATCCATGGTGGAGCACAGGAGCGGAAACGCCGTGCAGGAACAGAAAACGTTCCGGGAATCGTAGGACTTGGAAAAGCCGTTGAGATTGCAGTTGCCACAATGGAAGAGCGGACGAAAAAGAGAGCGAGCTTCGTGATTATCTGATCGAACGGGTATTAAAAAGAAGTACCGTATTCGAGATTAAACGGACCGCGTAAAGACCGTTTGCCGAATAATGTCAGCTTCTGCTTCCAATTCATAGAGGGCGAGTCATTGTTAATTATGTTAGATATGAAGGGGATCTGTGCATCTTCCGGATCAGCCTGTACATCAGGTTCCTTAGACCCTTCCCATGTATTGTTGGCAATCGGTCTGCCGCATGAGATCGCACATGGTTCCCTGCGACTGACCCTTGGTGCAGATACCACAAAAGAAGATATGGATACAACCATAGAAGCAATCAAAGAAATTGTACAGAAACTTTATGATATGTCACCACTCTATGAGAACTTTAAGAAAAAAGTGCAGTTTCAGAATAAGGAGGATTTATTTTTATGTATACAGCGAAAGGTAATGGATCATTTTCAGCATCCAAGAAACGTAGGAGAGATAGAGAACGCAAGTGGAGTTGGAACCGTAGGAAATGCAAAATGCGGGGACATCATGAGAATTTTTTAGATATTGATGATGACGAAGTCATCCGTGACTGTAAGTTCAAAACCTTTGGCTGCGGTGCGGGGTAGCAACCAGCAGCATGGCAACAGAGCTTGTAAAGGTAAGACCGTACAGGAAGCGTTAGAAGTTACAAACAAAGCAGTGATGGAAGCACTTGACGGATTGCCACCGGTCAAGGTACACTGTTCTTTGTTAGCAGAGGAGGCAATCCATGCCGCACTCTGGGATTACGCAAAAAGAATAATATAGTAATACAGGGCTTAGAGCAGCCAAATCCGATATTTCCGAGGGCGAAGTGGAGGAGGACTACTAAGCCGGAGGAAATTATGGAGAAAAAAAAAGGTAGTAGGGGAATGTCGGGCGGTGTAGATTCATCCGTAGCGGCATATCTCTTAAAAAAGAACAGGGCTATGATGTCATCGGAGTTACGATGCAGATCTGGCAGGACGAAGTACACAGATTCAGGAAGAAAATGGCGGATGCTGTGGACTGAGTGCTGTGGATGATGCAAGAAGAGTAGCAGGAGAACTTGGAATCCCTTATTATGTCATGAATTTTAAGCGGGAATTCAAAGAACAGGTCATGGATTATTTTATCGGCGAATATCGTTTAGAAGAACACCGAATCCGTGTATTGCCTGCAACCGTCATGTAAAATGGGAAGCACTGTTAAAAAGGAGTCTCGATATCGGAGCAGATTACATTGCCACCGGACATTATGCCAGAATCGAGCAGCTTGCAAATGGCAGATATGCCATCAAGAATCCGTAACAGCAAAAAAGACCAGACCTATGCGCTGTATAATCTGACACAGGAGCAGTTGTCACATACCCTGATGCCGGTGGGAGATTATACGAAAGACGAATACGAAGCATTGCTGAAAAAGATCAATCTGCGTGTGGCAAACAAACCGGACAGTCAGGACATCTGTTTTGTACCGGATGGCGATTATGCCGGATTTATTGAACGCGAGATCGGAGACAGTGTTGCAAAAGAAGGAAACTTTGTCTTAGAAGACGGAACGGTTCTTGGAAAACATAAGGGAATTACCCACTATACCGTCGGACAGAGAAAGGGCTTGAACCTTCTATGGGAAAAACCGGTCTTTGTAACGGAAATCCGTCCTGAAACGAATGAAGTGGTCATTGGAGATAATGAAGATCTTTTGTGCGGGAAGTCTATGCAGACCGGATCAACTTTATGTCGGTACCGGATTTAAAGGAAAAACAGCATTTTAAGGCAAAAATCCGCTATGCACATCAGGGAGCACAGGCACTGATCGAGCAGATTGACGATGATCTGATCCGATGCACGTTTGAAGAACCACAAAGAGCCATGACTCCGGGACAGGCTTTGGTATTTTATGATGGAGAATATGTTGCGGGCGGTGGTACGATCATCAAAAGATGATCATACCCGCAGAAATTTTCGTTTATATTCGTTCGGAATAGAAAAACCGCTCTTTTTGTATTGCCGCCATACGATAGATTTCAGAAGCAAGCACATCTTTTTCAAAAGAGCTTGGGCTGCTTCATCTAACTGCTGTTTTTGTCCAAAGGAGAGGTGAGAAGCGGAATCGTGGAATGTTGTTTCAGTTCCTTTAAAAGAGGAGCAGCATCCTCGCGAAAACCAAGTATTTTTCCATATGGTACATAATTAAGATTACGGTAAAAGCCGTAATCTTTTCTTTATATCTAAAAGAATGTGAGTAAGAAGCCTGCTCAGGCGGGTGTAGGTTACTTCTTTGGTCTTTAGATCATCCAGAAAATCCACAACGGATGAAAATGCTCCCGCTGTCGCAGGATCCGGTTAGAAAGCTCCAAAGAGCCGTCTGCATAGTCGGTAAATGAGTCGTGAGTAACCAGACAATAGCCTAGCATAGCGGCAAAATCCTCTTCAAACATCAGGGGATGTGTGTTCAATGCTTCGCATAAGGTCAAAAAATGCACCTTTTTAAATCCATGCCTCTAAGGCAGAAAAGGTCGCTGTAAAAATCAGCCAGTCCGTTCAGATAAGAACGGATTCCGGTTGCAGACGCAAAGAAGTATCTAAGTCATTTGCATGATAACCGCTTCCGATACGGGCAATGGGAACCGGACGGATACGACTGTTCCGGCGAAAAAAGGGCCTTGCAGTATTCCAGTCCTAAGATATTATTCGGCGAAGCTAAGATCGTTTCTGCTAATTCAGGTGTAACCGAAGCGAATACAGAAGGATCACCGGATAAAGAGGCAGACAGAGAAGTCTGTACGGCAAAGGCTCTTGCGGCAGGATAACTCATTCCTTTTTTAAGGCATCATTCAAAGCTGAGCGATATGCGGAAGGTTCTTCGGCTAAAAAAACGTGCTAATGACAGCAGGGCAGCCTGATCCGGCGTTTCACAGCCAAAGCAGACAGCGGAAGTTACCCCTGATGCGGTCTAAAAGGGCAATGCCTGCCCCGTCAAAATATTCCGCACTTGCCGTAGACCAGAGGACCAGGAAGGTCTAATACCAGATCCGCTCCGTTTTCTAATGCCAGTTTGGCTCTTGTATATTGTTCGATCAAAGCGGGGGCACCCGGCTGGACAAAATCCCTGCTCATGACCACTAGAAGATAGTCAGCATTTGTATCATTTCTTGCTTTTTCTAACTGATAAAGATGTCCGTTGTGGAACGGATTGTATTCTGCAATAATACCTGTAACATTCATTTTTCGTACACTCCCTGTTTATTGATGGCTTTGGATGAGAATGGCTCAATTATAGCATGCCCGTTTTTTATCAGCAAGACTCCGGCAGGGGGACTTGTATAAAAAAGAAAACGATTATAATAAATATACTTTACTGTTTAAAATCAGGAAAAAAAGAAGAAGTGAGGAAAAAGAAATGAATATATTGGTCATCAACTGCGGAAGCAGTTCTTTAAAATTTCAGCTGATCGATTCTGCAAGTGAGAAAGTACTTGCAAAAGGTCTGTGCGAGAATCGGAATTGATGGAAGACTGGTTTATCAGTCCGATGGAAATGAAAAAGAGATTACAAAAGAGCATATGCCAACACATACAGAAGCTGTCAAACTGGTGCTAGAGGCACTGGTAAATCCAAAGACAGGCGCCATTTCATCTTTAGATGAGATCGGAGCTGTCGGTCATCGTATCGTTCATGGTGGAGAGGCATTCACAGAATCTACATTGATCACGGATGAAGTGATCGCAGCAGTAGAGCGTGTCAGTGAATTAGCACCTTTACACAATCCGGCAAATCTGATCGGTATTGAAGCCTGTCAGAAGCTGATGCCGGGTGTTCCGATGGCAGCAGTATTTGATACCGCATTTCATCAGACCATGCCTGCTGAGGCGTATATCTATGGTATTCCTTATAAGTACTATTCACAGTTCAAAGTTCGTAAATACGGTTTCCACGGAACCAGCCACAGCTATGTATCCAAGCATGCTGCAGATATGTTAGGACAGCCATACGAATCCTTAAAGACGATCGTCTGTCATTTAGGAAACGGTGCATCTGTCTGTGCAGTAAAAAATGGAAAATCTGTAGATACTTCCATGGGCCTGACACCGTTAGAAGGACTTGTTATGGGAACAAGAAGTGGTGACATCGATCCATCCGTCATTGAGTATATTGCAGAAAAAGAGAATTTTTGAGATGGAACACATCATGGATGTTTTAAATAAAAAATCCGGTGTTTATGGTATCTCCGGTGTGTCCAGTGATTTCCGTGACATTGAGGCAGCAGCAGAAGCAGGCGATGAAAGAGCAGCACTTGCACAGGATGTATTCTGCTATCGCGTGGTAAAATATATCGGTGCCTATGCAGCCGCTATGAACGGAGTTGGATGCGATCTACTTTACCGCAGGCTTAGGAGAAAATTCCGGTGAGACGCAAGGTAGATCTGCGATTATTTGGATACCTCGGCGTAGAGTTAGACGAAGAAGCAAATAAGAGACGTGGAGAGGATTTAGTGATCTCTACAGAAAGCTCTAAAGTCAAGGTTCTGATGGTGCCGACAAACGAAGAGCTTGCCATTGCAAGAGAGACATTAGCACTGGTTCAAAATAGACATCAAAAATATAGCTGAAATAAGGCAAAATCTGTTGACAAATATCCGGTGGATATGTATAATTGTTTAGGTGTGAATAGGAGAAGAAGATGAAAGTTGATTTGACAGATATCAAAGCTTTTGGAAAACAGGAAGTAGAAAAAAGAGTTCCGTGGACCTCGTCACATTCGACTCGAAGCTGGGTAAAGTTTCCTATTAAAAAAGGAAGATGTGGCACTCCATATCAGGAACGAAGAGAATAAGCGGCTGTTTGTTCAGGGTACGACAGAGCTGACCATTGAGATTCCTTGTGACCGTTGTCTGGAGGAAGTTCCGACAACATTCCATATAGACATCAATAAGGAGATCCCATTAGAGGAGACTCCGGATGTGGATGAGGAAAAGCTGGAAGCGAAGGACTACATGCTTGGATTTCATCTTGATTTAGATAGAATCATTTATGATGAAGTTTTGGTTAACTGGCCCATGAAAGTATTATGTAAAGAGGATTGTGCAGGCATTTGTAAGAAGTGCGGTAAGAATCTGAATCATGGGACCTGCGACTGTGAAAAGACAGAACCAGATCCAAGAATGGCAGTTATCCAAGATGTATTTAAGAATTTTAAGGAGGTGTAACTGATGTCCATCTGTCCAAAGAATAAATCATCTAAAGCCAGAAGAGATAAAAGAAGAGCAAACTGGAAAATGGCTGCTCCGAATCTGGTAAAATGCAGCAAATGTGGTGAACTGATGATGTCTCACAGAGTTTGCAAAAAGCTGTGGCTCATATAACAAGAGAGAAATCGTTGCACAGGATTAATCTGTCATCATTGAGGAGTGTTTGAAAGAACACTCCTTGCTATATAGGAAATTCCTATATAGCAAAAAGCCCTTCGGGCAGAATCGCACTGCGGCGGAAAGGAATTGTGTCGCAGATGCGACCCGCCGCAGGCGGAGAATCCTGCAAGCAGGATTCTTTCTTATAATTTTTTTCAGGAGGGAAAGCTGTGAACACAGAACATGATAATACGCTGCTTTCTATATTAGGAAAATCACAGACAGTCTGTTACTCTGTCTGCTGTATCTGCTCAGTTGTCTGCCGGTGATTACGATCGGAGCGGCAACGACAGCACTTTATTATACCACGCACAAAGTACTCCGCTGTGACAGGAGTTATCTTTGGAAAGAATATAAGCGGGCATGGAAGGAGAATTTTAAACAGGCAACCATCTGCTGGCTCATCTTTGCCGGGATCGGTGCATTGCTTGGGTTTGACATCTATGTGATGTATGGGATCTTTCGTGCCGGAAGTCCATACGGAAGTGCCTATGTATTTTTGCGGTACTGCTGATGGCGGAAATTTTGTGGATGGTATATACCTTTGCATACATTGCAAGATTTCAGAATAGTACAAAGGAAGTGTTAAGAAACAGTGCGATCATGACGGTCATCCACATTCAAAGAGCCTTGCACTTTTAGCCGTGTTAGGAGTAGGTGCCTTTTGGTATGGCTGATACCGCCGCTGTTTTTTGATCATTCCGGTGTTGTGTGCCTGGTTTGCAGAGGTAATCTTAGAGAGTGTCTTTGTGAATTATATCAAGGAAGAGGACAGGGAAGACGGGAAAGAAGATTTTTCGTAAAAGGCAATTTTTAGAAACAACCGTTTTTTGTGGTTGATTTATAGAAACAGATATAGTATATTTTCTTATAGACATGCGAATAAGGAGGTATTCCTATGCAGGAAGAGGTACGGGTTGTACTGGATGCAATGGGAGGAGACCATGCACCGGAAGAGATGATCAAGGGTGCAGTGGAAGCAGTAAACGAAAAAAAATAACATCCATGTTCTTTTGGTCGGACAGGAAGATGTCATATCCGAGGAACTGGAAAAATATACCTATCCTAAGGAAAGAATGGAGATTGTCCATGCATCCGAAGTGATAGAGACAGCAGAGCCGCCAGTCATGGCAATCCGCAAAAAAAAGGATTCCTCCATTGTGGTAGGAATGAACATGGTAAAGAACGGTGAGGCAGATGCTTTTGTGTCAGCAGGAAGTTCAGGAGCGATTCTTGTTGGTGGACAGGTTATCGTAGGCAGGATCAAGGGAATTGAAAGACCGCCGTTAGCACCGCTGATCCCAACGGAACAGGGAGTATCCCTTTTAGTCGATTGTGGTGCGAATGTGGATGCGAGACCGAGCCATTTAGTACAGTTTGCAAAGATGGGTTCTATTTATATGGAACATGTCATGGGCATCAAAAAGCCGAGAGTTGCGATCGTCAACATCGGACAGAGGAAGAAAAAGGAAATGCACTGGTAAAAGAGACATTTCCACTGTTAAAAGAATGTGAAGATATTAACTTTGTTGGAAGCATTGAGGCGAGAGATTCCGCACGGATATGCAGATGTCATTGTGTGTGAAGCATTTACCGGAAATGTGATCTTAAAAACTCTATGAAGGCGTGGCATCGACATTAATGAGTGCCGTAAAGCAGGGCATGATGTCATCGTTAAAGAGCAAGATCGGAGCATTGATGGTAAAGCCGGCGTTGAAGAGCACGCTGAAACAGTTTGATACCGCACAGTACGGTGGAGCACCGCTGTTAGGCTTAAACGGTCTGGTCGTTAAGACACATGGAAGCTCTAAGGCGGCAGAGATTAAAAATACCATTTTGCAGTGTGCCGTATTCCAGGAACAGGACATCAATCAGAAAATAAAAACTTATATTGTACAAAAACAGGAAGAACAGGAATAAGGAGGAAATCGATATGGAATTTGAAAAAATTAAAGCGATTATCGCAGAAGTATTAAACGTTGATGAAAATGAGATTACAATGGAAACAACATTTACCGATGACTTAGGAGCAGATTCCTTAGATGTATTCCAGATCATCATGGGATTAGAGGAAGAATTTGATATTGAGATCGCCAACGAAGATGCAGAAAAAATTGTGACAGTCGGTGATGCCGTAGAGCAGATTAAGAATGCTTTAGCATAACAGAACAAGGAAATGAGTAGTGAGAAGCCCTTTCTTTTTTCAGAGGGCTTTTCGTTATATATGGAAAGAGGAGAAAGAATTTTGTACCAGAATCAGAAAAAAATGGAAGAGTTTCAACAGGTGATCGGATATCAGTTTCAGAATAAGAATCTGCTGCGTCAGGCATTGACACACAGTTCTTATGCAAATGAGAAGCATATGCACAGACTTTCCGATAATGAGACTGGAGTTTTTAGGTGATGCAGTCCTTGAGATCATCTCCAGTGAGTATTTATTTAACACATATCAGGACAAGCCGGAAGGAGATCGACAAAATTGCGTGCAAGCATTGTCTGTGAACCGACACTGGCACTCTGCACCAAGGAAATGGATCTTGGAAAGTATCTCTATTTGGGAAAAAGGAGAGGATATGACAGGCGGAAGAAGTCGTAAATCCATTCTTTCCGATGCGCTCGAGGCTGTGATAGGTGCCATTTATTTAGATGGTGGTTTTGCTAGTGCAAAAAGAGTTTATTTTACGTTTTATCTTAACGGATATCGAGCACAAACAGCTCTTTTATGATAGCAAAACTATCCTGCAGGAGATTGTACAGGCATCCCATAAGGAAGAACTGGGATATCGTCTGGTAAAGAGGAAGGACCGGACCACAACAAACACTTTGTGGCAGAGGCATATGTCGGCGACCGGGTCATCGGACAGGGCGAAGGCAGGACCAAAAAGGGACAGAGCAGGAAGCGCGTACCGCGGAATACTGAAGCTGCGTGAAGAACAATCGTAAGCAGTGAGGGAATAGGATGTATTTAAAAAGTATCGAAGTACACGGTTTTAAGGCTTTTTGCGAATAAAATCGTATTTGATTTTCACAACGGGATCACAGGGATCGTAGGGACCGAAACGGAAGTGGAAAAAGTAATGTTGCAGATGCAGTGCGCTGGGTACTTGGTGAACAGAGCGCCAAGCAGCTGCGTGGTGCCAGTATGCAGGATGTCATTTTGCGGGAACGGAGAACCGGAAACCGTTGAGCTATGCTTATGTGGCAATCACATTGGATAATTCAGATCATAAGCTGCAGGTGGACTATGAGGAAGTGACCATTGCAAGAAGAGTCTACCGTTCCGGTGAGAGCGAATACCTGATGAACGGAAGTCCGTGCCGGTTAAAAGATGTCAACGAACTCTTTTATGATACGGGGAATCGGAAAAAGAGGGCTATTCCATTATCGGTCAGGGACAGATTGACCGTATTTTAAGCGGAAAGCCGGAGGAACGACGGGGAGCTTTTTGATGAAGCGGCAGGTATTGTAAAATACAAACGCAGAAAAGTGACGGCACAGAAAAAATTAGAGCATGAGAGAAAATCTTGTGCGTGTCAATGACATTCTTTTCAGAGTTAGAGCGTCAGTTAGCACCGTTAGAGCGTCAGTCCGAAAAAACACATTTATATTTAAAAAGAAAGAGGAACTGAAAGAATACGATGTCAATATGTTCCTCTTAGAAGTAGAGCGGATCGAACAGCTTTTAGATGAGGCAGGAAAGAACTTTGAAATTGCAAGTGAGCATCTTACGGAAACCAAAGAACAGCATGAGAAGATGAAAAGTGAGTATGCGGCAATGGAAGAGGCAATGACGCAGATGGATGAAAAGATCAGCAATCTGAAGGATTCCATTGCAGGCACAGATGTGACCAAAGGAAAATTAGAAGGTCAGATCAATGTCTTAAAAGAACAGATCCATACGGCACAGCTTACCAAAGAGCATTTAGGGGAACGGATCGCTTCCATTGAGGTACAGCAGGAAGAACGCAGGCAGCAGGGGAGCACTTATGATGCACAGCGTCAGGAATATGAGACGCAGCTTGCAGCGATTGAAAAGACCAGGGAACAGGCACAGGAAAAATTACAGTCGATCCAGGCGGAGATTACCCGTTGTAAAGAAGGCATTGAAGAGGGAAAAATGAGATCATTGAGCTGTTAAACCGGAAAGCATCCGTAAAGGCAGGACAGCAGCGTTACGATACGATGCTAGAACAGATCCGATCCGAAAATCCCAGTTGAATCAAAGACTTTACAGCGTAAGATCGAGGAAAGCGGTTTAGTAGAAGCCTTGCAAAAGAGCGAACAGGAACTTGCCGATATAGAGGCAGAGATCGTAAAAGGCAAAGAAAACGAAGCGAAGATGCAGGCGCAGAAGGAAGAGTGGCGGCAAAAGACACAGGAGAATGTTAAGAAGTTAGAACAGGCGAACATTCATTATAACAAAATGCAGTCACGTTTAGAGTCACTGAAAAATATCGCGGAACGCTATGAGGGCTATGGCAACAGTATCCGTCGTATCATGGAAAAAAGGAGACAGAGTCCGGCATTCATGGTGTGGTAGCAGACCTGATCCAGGTGAAAAAAGCAGTACGAAACGGCAATCGAGACAGCCTTGAGCAGCAATGTACAAAACATCGTCACGGAAGATGAAGAGACCGCAAAGCGGATGATCCGGTATTTAAAGGAAAACCGCTATGGCCGTGCGACGTTTTACCGTTGACTAGTGTAGGAAAAAAAAGCCGCGCAGAAATCATGAGGCAGAGCAGGAAAAAAGGCGTTATCGGCTATGCCGATCATTTAGTATCAAATGATAAGAAATATGGGATCATGGCTTATCTGTTAGGAAGAGTGCTTGTCATTGATACGATCGACCATGCAGTTGCGATTGCAAAAAAAACCACTATTCCCTTCACATGGTAACTTTAGAAGGGGAATACTTAAGTCCGGGCGGTTCGATGAGCGGTGGTGCGTTTAAGAACAGCAGTAATCTGCTTGGAAGAAAAAAGAAATAGAAGAACTCGAAAAAAATATTGCCGCGCAGAAAAAGAAATTGAAGAATTAAAACAGCGCAATCTGGATATCCGTACCGCAAAAGATTTACTGACCGAGGATTTAGAACAACTTCGTGGAGACCTGCAAAAAGCATTGATCTTAAAGAACACGGCACAGATGAATGTCAGCCGTGCTAAGGGAGCAAAAGGAAGAGAGCGAGAGCGTATTTTCCGGATTGCAGGAAGAGAGTGTCCAAATCGAGCAGCAGATCGCAGAGATTCATGAAAGAAGGAACAGATCGCACAGCAGATCGAGCAGGCAGCCACTCGTGAAAAGAGATCGAGCAGGCAAATGCAGCCTTCCAGGAAATCTTAGATGAGCAGATCTATGTAGAAGAGGGTGCGGCAAAAATGTTTCGGAGATACAGTTAGAGGAAGCGAATATCCGACAGAAAACAGAGTTTGCGATCGAGAATTTAGAACGTATCCAAAGAGAGTCAGAGCGGTTTGCCGAAGAGATCGAAAAAAAGTAAAAGCGGATGCAGAACTTTCCGAAGAGGATGCGAAGAAAAAAACAGGCAGATATTGAAGAGATCGAAAAGACGATCTTAGCTTCTGATGATACCTATGCATCGTTAGTGAAAAAATTAAAGGAATCCCAGCAGCAAAAAGAAGAGATGAACACGGAGTACAAGGGCTTCTTTTGAGAAACGTGAGGAAGTCAGCCGTCAGATGAATGAGTTAGACAAAGAAATCTTCCGTTTGAACCAGCAGAGGGAAAAATTAGAAGAGGCGTTAGAATCCCAGCAGAATTATATGTGGGAAGAATACAACTGACCTTTAACAATGCCAAAGCGCTGCGAAATGAGGAATACGACAATCTGACCGAGATGAAGAAATCCATCACACAGATCAAAGAGGATATCCGAAAATTAGGGGATGTCAATGTCAATGCCCTTGAGGAATATAAGGAGATCTCAGAGCGTTATCAATTTTTAAAAACACAGCATGATGATCTGATCGAAGCAGAGCAGACTTTATTAGGGATCATTGAGGATTTAGATACCGGCATGAAACGGCAGTTTGCAGAGAAGTTTGCAGATATCAAAGAGAGTTTGACAAGGCATTTAAAGAACTCTTTGGTGGTGGAAAGGGAACACTTGAATTAGTGGAGGAAGAAGACCTCTTAGAGAGTGGAATCCGTATCATTGCACAGCCGCCGGGCAAAAAACTTGCAGAATATGATGCAGCTTTCCGGAGGAGAAAAATCCTTAACAGCAATTGCACTGTTATTTGCAATCAGAATCTGAAACCATCACCGTTTTGTCTCTTGGACGAGATTGAGGCGGCATTGGATGATAATAACGTGGCACGTTTTGCAAAGTATTTACATAAACTGACGAAAAATACACGCAGTTTATCATTATTACACATCGACGGGGAACGATGGCAGCAGCAGACAGACTCTATGGTATTACCATGCAGGAAAAGGGAGTCTCCACGCTGGTATCCGTCAATCTGATAGAAAAAGAACTTGATTAAAGGAGGAAAGAGTATGAAGTGGGGCTTTAAAATGTCAAAGGAAAAAGAAGAGCAGACACCGGAAGCAGTCACAGAAGAAGCAACAGAAGGAACTGTGGAAGCCGTTGATGAAGAAGCAACAGAAGAAATGGCAAAATCTGCTGATATGGAAGAAATAGAACAGGCTGCTGACAAGAGAGAGCAAAGGAATTACAGGATGCGTCTGAGAACGATGAGGAACAGATAGATGCGGATGCCATAGAAAATGACATTGAACAAATAAGTGGCGAAACAGAATCTATCGAAAAGAATCCGAAGAAAATACCGAAACAGAAAAAAACAGGGATTTTCAGCCGTCTGAGTGGCTGGACTTACAAAGACCAGAGACAGCTTTGTGTCAGGAATTGATTCCATTTTCAGTGGCTTTTCTTCCATAGATGATGATTTTTATGAAGAAATCGAAGAAATCCTGATCATGGGAGATATCGGTGTACGCGCGACACAGGAGATTCTGGAAAATTTGCAGCAAAAGGTAAAAAGAAAATCATATTAAGCAGCCACAGGAATGTAAGGAGTTATTGATTCAGAGCATTAAAAAAGCAGATGGAAGTCGGTGAGACGGCATACCGTTTCGAACATGAAAAATCCGTCGTACTGGTGGTAGGTGTCAATGGTGTCGGAAAAACTACTTCTGTCGGAAAACTGGCAGGAAAACTGAAGGCACAGGGAAGAAAGGTTGTGCTTGCAGCAGCCGATACTTTCCGCGCAGCAGCAGGAGCACAGTTAGAAGAATGGGCACACCGGGCAGGCGTTGATATGATCGGCGGTCAGGAGGGAGCAGATCCGGCAGCGATCGTGTACGATGCCGTAGCAGCAGCTAAAGCGAGAAATGCAGATGTACTGCTCTGTGATACTGCAGGACGTCTTCATAATAAAAAGAATCTGATGGAAGAATTAAAAAAATCAACCGTATTTTAGAGAGGGAATACCCGGATGCGTACCGTGAAACTTTAGTGGTCCTGGATGGAACTACTGGTCAGAATGCACTGGCACAGGCAAAGCAGTTTATGGAAGTTGCGGATATTACCGGAATCATTTTAACGAAGATGGATGGAACCGCAAAAGGTGGAATTGCCGTAGCGATCCAGTCGGAACTTGGTATACCGGTGAAGTATATCGGAGTTGGTGAGACGATTGATGATTTACAAAAATTTGATTCAGAGCAGTTTGTGGATGCATTATTTTCCACAAGAGAGGAGTAAGACATGCTGACATTGGAGAAATTTGAAGAGGCAAGTGAGAAAGTCAAAGAGGTTACTTTAGAGACAAAATTAATCTACAGTGATTTTTTAAGTGAACAGACAGGAAACAAGGTCTATCTGAAACCGGAGAATATGCAGTTTACCGGTGCATATAAGGTGCGTGGCGCATATTACAAGATTAGTACCTTGTCTGATGAAGAAAGGGAAAAAGGACTGATTACGGCATCGGCAGGAAACCATGCGCAGGGAGTTGCCTATGCAGCAAAAATGCTACGGAGGTCAAAGCTACAATCGTCATGCCGACAACGACACCGCTGATCAAAAGTGAACCGTACAAAGAGCTATGGAGCGGAAGTGGTATTATATGGAGATGTTTATGACGAAGCCTGTGCAAAGGCATATGAATTGGCGGAAGAAAAAGGATATACGTTTATCCATCCTTTTGATGATTTAGCAGTCGCTACCGGTCAGGGCAGCATTGCCATGGAGATTTTAAGGAACTTCCGTTAGTAGAATATATCTTAGTTCCGATCGGCGGAGGCGGACTGGCTACCGGCGTTTCCACACTTGCAAAACTTTTGAATCCTAAGATCAAGGTCATCGGCGTAGAGCCTGCAGGTGCAAGCTGTATGCAGGCATCCTTAAAAGCAGGAAAAGTAACTACACTTCCGAATGTGAATACCATTGCGGATGGTACAGCCGTAAAGACACCGGGAGAAAAGATTTTCCCATATATCCAGAAGAATTTAGATGATATCATCACAGTAGAAGATGATGAACTGGTTGTTGCATTCCTTGATATGGTAGAAAATCACAAGATGGTAATTGAAAATCTCCGGTCTGCTGACCGTTGCAGCGTTAAAGCATCTGAATGTGAAAGAAAAACGAGTGGTATCGATCCTGAGTGGCGGCAACATGGATGTGATCACCATGTCCTCCGTGGTACAGCAGGGACTGATTTTCCGTGACCGTATCTTTACGGTATCGGTGCTGTTGCCGGATAAACCGGGCGAACTGTCAAGGGTGGCAGATACCATTGCAAAAGAGCAGGGCAATGTTATTAAATTAGAGCATAACCAGTTTGTTTCTATTAACAGAAGTGCAGCCGTAAGAGCTTCGGATCACGTTAGAGGCATTTGGAACAGACCATAAAAACAGATTATGAAGGCGTTGGAGAAGAACGGATATAAGCCGAAGCTGGTAAGAACAAATCTGTAAATAATTATGAAGCGAAACTAGGAAGTGTCAGGAATGAGACAGAAAAGGCGTTACATAAAGTGGCGCCTTTTTTTTTTATACATATAGGCAATAGTGTATAAAATCAGACAAAAATTACATTTTTTGGTAAAAAAACTGCCAAAATAATTGAAATATAGGAAAAGTGGGAGTATATTAAATAAGTATCAGGTACAAACGAAAGACAAGAGGAAGTTATGAAATGTTATATGAAATAGGCGATAAAGTTTTGGATGAGTGGGTCATCACCAGAACGATCGGAGAGGGAAGTTATGGAAAAGTAGTGGAGATCGAACAAATGAGTTCAGTTTGTCCATGAAATCAGCTCTAAAGATTATATCTATCCCTGGAAATAACAGCGAATTAAAAGCCGTTATGGGAGAGGGAGTCGATAACAAAAGTATCACATCTTATTTCTATGGATTCGTAGAAGAAATTATCAAAAGATTGCAATTATGTCCGAACTCAAAGGGGCATACCAATATTGTTACCTATGAAGATCATCGTGTCATACCACATGAGGATCATATCGGCTGGGATATTCTTATCAGGATGGAATTACTGACATCTCTTTTAGATTATTCGGAGGAACATGAAATTACAGAACAGACAGTGATCAAATTAGGAACCGATATTCTGACGGCATTAGAAGTGTGTCAGAAGTACCATGTTGTACACCGTGACATTAAACCGGAAAATATTTTGTTTCAAACTGGGAGATTTCAACCCATTGAATGTCAAAAAAGGGACTTTCCTTATCAGGGGCAAAGAAAGCGATATCTTAGTAGATATGTATTCTTTAGGACTGGTCATGTACCGGATGTTAAATGATAACCGTCTGCCGTTTTTCCCGGAATACCCGAAAAAAGGTAACTTATGTAGACAGAGAAAATGCGTTATATCGTCGGATACAGGGAGAGACATTTCCGAAACCTCGTCATGGAAGCAAAGAGCTTGGAAATATTCAACAATAAAAGCAGATTCTAGAAACAGAAAGAAAGAAGAAAAAGACAGAGAATACGAAAGAGGATACAACAGAACAGACGCAGGAAGATTGCAAAAGACAGTAAGCAGGAGAATGTTGATGATAGCAGTGATGAAATAGAGCAGGAAGTGCAAAAACAAAGGCACAGGATAAAACATCAGATACGTCACCGGCGCAGGAGCCAAGGGACATCGCAGACACCGGCGCAGGAAGTTTCCGCAGACCTCAGAACCGTCTGGACAGCGGAAACACCACAGGCTGTAGAGACACCGCCAGGCATCGAGCCACAGCAAACGCCGGAAACACACGCGAACATCACAGGAACCTGAACAGAAAGAGAATAACATGTTGATCGATGGGGCGAATAGTGAAAAAAACCGAATCAATATTGATGGAGCTGAGTGATGATAAAAACAGGGAGGAAGCAATGAAAAAGATACAGAGGGTATAATTTTTGTAATAGGAATTTTACTATAGGTTTATGCAAAGGGACAGTCCGTATTTGCAGCAGGCAGTACAGAACTGTTGAGCGGCACAATTGCAAATACAACGATCAGTTATCGGCTGACAGAGGATGGAACACTGACAATTTACAGCGATAATATTGAAGAAATGCCGAATTATACCGTAAACAGTACTGGTGCCATGGGCAGCACACAGAAAGATAAGATTAAAAAGTACAGATCAACTCTTATTTGAAAAATATTGGAGATTATGCATTTTACGGATGTGATTCTTTAGAGAGTGTTGTGATACAGGTTCAAAACTGACAGAAATCAGGTGCGGCATTTAAAATTGTAAAAATTTAAAGACGATCAATATTCCGGAAACAGTAAAAGGCGAAATCGGTACCATGGGGTTTTGCAAACTGTAACAGTCTGCAAAGTACAAAGAAAAGAATCCAGTAGTTATCTCAAAGGGCAATACAGAGATCATGGACTTTGCATTTGGATGCAAATCCATGCAGTATATCAAGATTCCGGCGAGCGTGGAGATGATCGGGGTGTGCTTTTTGAATGTGATTTTTATCTGAGATAGAGATTGAAGAGGGACAGTTACAAGAGATTGGAGATTATGCTTTTACGGATTGTGATATGAAAGCATTATTCCAACAAAGACAGGAAAAATCCCGGAGAATATGCATTTTCTGATTGCAAGCGGCTTGAAAAATATGGTTTCTATATGCGAATGGAACAGATACACAGGATATTGCAGACAATATGCTGCAGGGGAGTTCACATGTCAATGCTTTGTATGTATACAGCGGGAAGAGTTATGAAAGCTGGGCAAAAAACAATGGTCTTTCCGATAAAATTACCTATATCCACAATATGTCCGGTGATAACAGCAATTACAAAGGTATATTTAGGTGGAGTTCCATACGGACAGTACAGTGCCGTATACAATGGACAGCAGATCAAACCGGCAGTGAAATTATATTATAGTGGAAAAGAGGTCAGTGCAGCAGATTATTCTGTTGCTTACAGTAATAATGTTAATGCCGGAAATCAGGCAGCAATACAGATCGTTGGGAAAAATGCCTACTATGGAAAAATGAGTCTGAAATTTACCATAAAGCAATATTCCTTAACATCAAACTACAAAAATCAGTGATGTACAGAATCAGTCCCTATACCGGATAATGCGATCACACCGAAGATCAGTGTCATGTGCGGAAACTGTACGTTAAAAAAAATACGGATTATACAATGGAATACAGCAATAATAAAGAAGCAGGAGATCAGACGGCTGTTATTACGGTAAAAGGAAAAGGCAATTATACAGGAGTACTACAAAAGAAATTTTCGATCGTAAAAATCCATAGCAGGTGCTAAGATTCAGATCCATGATAAAAGCATCTATAAAAAAGGGAAAAAAGTCAAACCAACCGTAACAGTTACATACCAGAATCAAACTTTACAGGCAGGCAGAGATTATAAACTGAGTTATTCTAACAATAAAAAGTATCAAAAAAGGCAGTTGTAAAAATCCAGGGAATCAGGATGTACAGTGGAACGCTGCAAAAGAAGTTTACGATCTATCCGCCAAAAAGCCAATCTGCTTGTAACGAAAAAGAGTATTAAGGTAAAGAACTGGGAGAAAGATAAAGGTTTACAATTTTATACAAATACAAAAGTGGATAAAGGAAAATACTGTAAAAAGCCTGTAAATGGAAATGGACTGGCAAAGGCCTTAAAAACATAAAGGACATAAGATCACCATCAAGGCAGCATTAAAATGCAATGGAATCACAGGAGCTTATTCCCAGGGGAAAAAGTTGAAATGGAAATAAAGAGGGAGAGTGAAATATGAAGAAAAAGAGCAGTCATCTGGAGCAGTTTATGGTAGTTATGCTGTTTGGTGTCTTTACGATGTTTGTAAAGGCACAGACAACAACAACCTATTATCTGAATAACAGGAATGAATTATTTCAGGGAGCACCGGCAAACAGTAACTGTGGTGAAATAGCAGCCTGTATC
>VOFB01002178.1_pt1 | contig 22697 bp, 25 predicted proteins | sample 5384141 | NCBI WGS metagenome assembly VOFB01 (sample SAMN12384721, study PRJNA508395) | human gut metagenome | isolation source: healthy gut A | host: Homo sapiens | reverse complement strand
ATACGCACCGCCGGCTTTCATAACACCGATATAAGCTACGGCATATTCCTTTGTTCTTCCGCACAGGATACCTGCTGCCTGTTCCGGGCCAAAGCCATTTTCCGTAAGCTTCTGAGCAACATAATCTGACATATGGTCCAGTTCTTTATAGGTAAGCTCGCCCATTCCGTCTTTACCGCCGGTCTGTCCGGATATCTGGCAGCCAGCTTCCCTGAACAGGTCTACAAAGGTCTTTCCTGCATGGGAAGGATCATCTTCCATTTTGGTTTCTTCCTCAAACATCAGCCTGATGTCAGCCGGATCGCATTCTCTCAGGATTCCCTCTGCAGTGGTTTCCAGGTTATCTGCAAGGTATTTGATGGTTTCCTCGTTGTACATGTCCCCTCTGTACTCAATCTCAAAGACAAATCTGTTCTTTTCAATGGAAATGCTGACAGAAACAGGTGCCTTTGCCATGTTCAGGCTGACAGGTTCTTCCTGTGCATATTCCCACCAATGGTGTCAAAAGCAAAATTGTCGCCCTGGTAAATAACCATGGCATCTGCCTTAATATCAAACTCATGGCTGATCTGTGAGAAAGGATAAATATCGTTGTTCATGGAATCGATCAGCTGTTTCTGTACACCGCTTAAGGCAATCTTTAGCTGTTCCTGAGAAATCGCAGAAAACAGGGAGTGTTTTTTACCAGCATACCCACTGTTTCGGAAAGTCTGGAATCGTTTCTGCCGTGGTAAATAGTGGTAAATACCGCATCCTTCTTGAAATTGTATTTTCCAAGAGTAATACCAAAAGCAGAGATAAAGAATACATTCTCCGTAATTCCATGCTTTTTACAGAATTCCTTCACATCCTGCACGGAAATGGATCTGGTCTCTCTGTGGTAAAGTTCTGCTGTTGGAGCCGCACCGTTTTTGTCCGGATAGAAGCTGATGCTTCCGCCCGCATTTTCAAAAACGGATTTATAGTAGTTCTCTGCATTTTTATAGATATCACTTGCCAGAGCATCCCTGTTATCAAGGGCCAGATCATAGGAAGTATAACCTTCCGGTTCCAGCTTCTCACCGCTGTAAGCTTTATTAATATCATTTATTATAATTGCAAGAGATGTACCGTCAGCAATTATATGATGAATGTCAAGGAAGAGATAATTTCCATCACATGTTCTGTAAATTTCAAATCTGAAAAGCTGTTCATTAAACAACATATATGGACGTACCAGAGTGTCTCTGTTCATTCCGTTTAAAATCGGTGTTTTATAACTGAGCCCATCGTTTCGTTTCTGAAGTACATTTCCGTTGTCATCCATAAACAGACGGGTTTTCAGATAAGGATGCGCCTCAACAGTACTGTCAATGGCTTCTGCCAGTCTGTCCAGATCCACCTTGTTATCAAGCTTTAACAGATACGGGATATTGTAAATGGTAGAACCCATATTTGCAGTACACTCAATGAAAATCCCCTCCTGAGTGTTGGTAAGAGGATAACTTTCCTGTACTTCCCTTTTTGCTTTCTTTTCCCGCAGTTTTTACAAATTCCTCCATCATTCGGATAGTAGGGATGATTCTTAATATCTGAAGTTTTGATCACAATGTCAAAGGCTTTGGAGATCAGGATATTCAGCTTGATTGCACTGATGGAAGTCAGTCCTGCCTCATAAATATCCGTGGTAATCCCAAAATCCGTATACCCCAGAACCTCTGGCGATACAGTCAAATAATATCTGCTGAACCTCATTCTCAGGCTTTAATGATCTCCGCTGCTTTTTTTCTCAGGCAGAAGAAGAGCCTTTTTATTGACCTTCTGGTTCTGATTAAGCGGAATCTTGTCGATCTGCATGGTAACTGCAGGTACCATATAAGCAGGCTTGGTTTCCTTAATGAAATCATTCAGGGCATTGATATCAACAGTGCTGTCCGATACCACATAGGCAGCAATATATTTTCCACCATTTGGATCATCAAAGGCAACTACAGTGGCATCCCTGATGCCCTCATATCTGGATCACTTCCTCAACCTCAGAAAGCTCAATCCTGAAACCTCTGATCTTAACCTGGGAATCCTTTTCTGCCAATGATCTGGATATTTCCATCCGGAAGAAATCTTGCCACATCACCTGAATGATACATCACTTCGTATCCCGGTGTATCATCATAAAGATTCTTTGTATAGAACCTCGGCAGTTTTTTCCGGCTTGTTAAGATATCCTCTGAAACCCTGCCAGCCGGTGATCATCAGCTCTCCGCATGCACCGGAGGAAGCATATGCCCCAGCTTGTCTGTAATATAAAAGCTTCACATTGTCAAGTGCTTTTCCGATCGGGACATTTGATAATATTTGTCCACTTCAAATACAGTCGTAAAAATAGTCGCCTCTGTAGGTCCATAAGCATTAATAAACTTATAATCTTTTGGCGGCTCACATGGAACCAGCTTCTCTCCTCCTACAGAAAGATATTTAAGACTCTTGCAATCCATTTCAAGTGCAAACTGTCTTCCTACCTGAGTTGTCATAAATGAATGCGTGATGCCATTTTCCTCAAAATAACGCTGAAGTGCAATGAAAATCAAGACGGATTTCTTCCGGAATAATGTGAAGCTCTGCACCGTTTGCAATTGCACCGTAAATATCCATCATGGAAGCATCAAAACCAAAGGACGCATATGCAGCTACCCTGGAATCCGAATCTATGCCATAATACTTCTTGTACCAGTGGCAGAATGCAGTGATATTTCCATATTCCAGCATACAGCCTTTCGGCACGCCGGTGGAGCCGGAAGTGTACAAAAAGGATAAACAGATCATGAAGCTGCGGCTTCTTAAGCACAACATCCCTATCCTCCATCTGCCAGATCTGATCTGTAAACAGCACCGGTCCTTTTATATCCGTCTACCAGAGGAAGAAGCTCTCTGTCAGCGATGAAGCTTTGCAGAAGAATCCTCCAGCATGTACATCAGGCGGTCCCTGGGATAGGTTGGATCCAGAGGCTGGTAAGCTGCACCTGCCTTTATCACGCCCATCGGTGCGATCGCCATATATTCACAGCGGGGATCAGAATGGAAACAACATCCTCCCTGCCAATTCCCTGGGATGCAATATATTTTCCAAGTCTGTTGCTGAGCTCGTCCAGTTCTTTGTAAGTATATTTTTTATCCTTAAATACCACAGCCGTATGGTCAGGAATGGTCTGTACCAGCTCCTCAAACATATCAAAGCGATGGTCTTACTTCTGTCATATTCGCAGGCAGTATTATTAAATTCCGCAATTTTGTCCGCTCCATTTTGGGAAAGAACAGAAACTTCCGAAATATATTTTGCTTTCAGCAGGGAATCCATAGCTGCCTCATAGGATTCCAGCATTCCACGTACAAAGGCTTCACTGTACATGTCACTGCGGTATTCTGCAGTAAGCACATATTTATGATCGTATTCTCTTACCTGGATCAACAGAGGCATCTTTTGACATATCCGGAGAAAGGTCATGACCCTGGCAACGGTATCCCCGATCGGGAAATCATCCCCAAGCTCTGCCTGATATGCAAATACCAGATCAGAATTAATCCCGTACTTTGCACAGATATCAGAGAACGGAAAAATATCATTTGCCATGGAAGACAGAATCTGCTCAGAGAGCTCTGTCATATAGGCCTGTATGGTGACTTTCGGATCACAGGAACAGTAAACCGGCAGAGTCTTTACAAGCATGCAGACTGTATTCTCCAGTCTGGAATCATTTCTTCCATTATAAATAGTTGCAAAAGACTCTCCTCGGAATTGGAATATCTGCTCATGAGAATGCCGAATACACCTGTAAACAGAATGTTTGGAGTAACCCCCAGCTTCTCGCAGGCAGAAAGTACCAGAGACTCTCCGGTGTCCACAGGCATCGACAGATATCCTCTCTCAGGAGTCTTTCCTGAGCAGTCAGGAAGAGGCAGGGATTCCGTTTCAATTCCTTCAAAAATACTGTCATAATACTTCTCAGCTTTTTTGTATTTGCCCTCTTTCATCTGCTGTTCTTCGTCAAGGGCCGCATCAAAGCCTGTGTAGGATTCTTTCTCCAATTTCTCACCCAGATAGGCCCGATCAATATCCTCAAAAATAATATCATAGGAATTACCATCTGCCAGGATATGGTGGAAATCTGTAAAAGATATTTCCTGTCTTCTGTCACATAAATCCCCGCCCGAACAGCCGTCCCTTTTCCAGCTTAAAGGGACGCACCAGCTCATCTTTCATCCTTTCAAACTGCTCATTTGTGGTCCGGACCACCTCTGGTACAAAGGCTTCCTCACAAGGCTTCTGCACCATCTCTCCGTGTCACTTAAATAAACCTTTGTCAGCAGATACGGATGTGCAGCGATCATCTGAGAAATGGCATCTGACAGCTTCTGAACGTCAACAGAGCTTTCCAGTTCAAACAGGAACGGATATTGTATACCGTACTCTCAGGATTCTTGCTGCATTCTGCAAAAATACCCTTCTGGGAACCAGTAAGAGGATAAACCTCTCTCTTTTCGTAGGTTCTGAGCTTCGGCGCCAGCATGACATATTTTTCCAGCTTCTCCACGGTATTGTTTTCGTGGATATCACTGGTTTTTCACAGTCACTCGAATTCCTCTGAGATCAGAATGCAAAGCTTCATGGCACTGATAGAAGACAGCCCCGCCCTGTAAAAACTTGTGTCAGTTCCAAAAAAATCATTCTCCACAACGTCTGCAACGATTTCAAAAATCTTCTTCTGCATAGGAGTCTGGGGTTCTTTCAGATTCTTTGGCTGTGCAACCGGCTTTGGCAGTGCTTTCTTATCAATTTTACCATTCTGTGTCACAGGCATCTTTTCCAGTTGGACAAAACCTCAGGAACCATATAATGAGCCAGGGACTCTGATGCATAGGCAGAAAGCTCCTCTGTATTGATCTGGCGGTCAGCCATAAAATAGCAGCAGAGGAATTTGTTATCTACAGGCAGAGTAATGCTGGTAATGATTCCCTCATAGGAATTGATCACCTCCTCGATCTCACCAAGCTCGATTCTGAGACCGCGAAGCTTGATCTGATTGTCAATTCTTCCGAAAAATTCGATCTCACCCTCAGGGCTGATCCTTGCAAGGTCACCGGTCTTATAAGCTCTCTCTCCGTTAAGATCAATGAATACAGCCTCTGTTTTACTCCGGCAGATTCATATAACCTCTGCCAACGCCCAGTCCTGCGATCACAAGCTCTCCGGTCTCTCCGTCCGGAAGGATCTTATTCTCTTTATCTACAATATATACCTTCACATTACCGTTAGGCATACCAATGGTAATGTTTCTGCTGTCCGTAATTACCTTCATGGTACAGCTGATGGTAGTTTCCGTAGGTCCATAACCATTCATAATGTAAGCATCCGGGTTTACTCTGCGAATCTTGTCATACAGAGCCGGAGGAAAAGCCTCTGCACCTACATCAAACACCTTAATCTGTGAAACTGCTTTTTTTCAAGCTGGGGCAGATCGATCATATTGGAAAGATAGGTAGGAGTTGTGGTCATAATATCCACTTTATTTCTGACGATCAGCTCACCCAGCATAAGAGGATTCAGAATCTCCTCATCAGAGGCGATCACTGCAGTCATTCCATTGGTGAGAGGGAGAAATTCCTCCAGTACCGAAACATCAAATGTCATGGCTGCCATGGAAAGGGATACGCTTCCTCTGCTTACATAGCCATAGGTTTCCGCATTCTTTGGATTCGGATTTACAAAATTGGCAAGGTTGATATGTTCGATCAGCACACCCTTGGGCTTGCCTGTGGAACCGGAAGTATAGATACAATAACAAAGATCATGCTCCCCGATCTTTACCTGAGGATTCTCTGTATTCTCATTCTCCAGAAGTTCCTCGATCAGAAGTACTGTACAGGGAAGCTTAGCAAACAGTTCCCTTCGTTCCTCTGCGATCTCCTTTGTTGTTATAATGAAAGGAGCTCCTGAATCCTCAAAAATATACCGGATCCTGTCATCAGGATAATCCGGTGTGGCAACTGCAAATGCGCCTCCTGCCTTCAGGATACCCTGTCGCACTGCATAGAAATCACAGCATCTCTCAAGAACCACACCTACGATGGTCTCCCGTCTGACACCTTTTTCCACAAGTGCATTGGCAATCCTGTTAGCCCGTTCGTTGAGCTGTGCATAGGTGAAGCTCTCTTTGCCGGAGACAACTGCACATTTCTCTGGATGAAGCTTCACCTGTTCCTCGAACAATTCTGTTACCGGCCGAAACTCAAAAACAAAATTGTTCCTTTCATTAATATTTTTCATTTTCATGTACCTCCTAAAAAGATATTATGGTATTATTCATATCAATCGCACGAATATAATCCATGGATTTTGATACCTTCTTGACAAGTTCAATCCCATGTATATCAAAGTCTTCACTGTCATACTGATATTCCAGAGGGTTGAAATTTACACCGTTATCTCTGATCCTCAGTCTGCAGAGATCATCCTCCAGACAGAGGTTAATGTCGATCCAGTTGGAGGTTTTCCCCGAATCGTATAATATTTACAGTCATTTCCTCCGCACACACTGCGGCAAGATTTGACTTGCTTTTAGAAAGCTCCCTGTTCCTGGCAGAACTCTATGATCCTCTTATGAACCGTTTGTGCTTCCTCCATGGTACTCTTAATGGAAAAATCCAGATTAATCCCCGGTTTTTGTCAGGAACAATATAAAAGCTTGTATTCTTATGCCTGATTTTTCTGAAAATACAGGCTGCAACTGCAGTTATGATCTCAGTGGCAACAAATCCTGCTGCAATTCCGTCGATACAGATCCCGTCAATCTGTTTCCATACAAGGATTCCCACCAGGGTTGCAGGCAGAACTACCACCGCATTCTCCAGAAATGTGGCAAAACTTGCAATGGCTGTCTCCTCAATGGACTCGTAATAGCTGATAATAAACTTATTCCACAGATAAGGTGCCACACACAAAAGCAAAGATGCGCAGCGCCTGGACCATATGGCTGCCCAGCTCGCCACCGCCGCTTCCGAACATGACAGTGATTTCCTCGGTAAACAGCATAATAAGGACAAAGATCACAGCCAGCAGGATGTAACTGTATTTCAGCATTTTTTTGCACAGGACACGGATTCCCACATAGTCTTTTTCTCAAAAAGGATTCCTGCCACATTGGGGATCACACCGATGATTCCGCCTGTAAGCATCTCGACGATCAGCAGCACATTGTCACAGACAGTAAATACTGCCATACCTTCCTCGCCCAGCTGGTTCATGATAATGGTATTCAGTCCAAGCGCCTTTACAAAATTAGCAGCCATAAGGATCAGCATTGGCACGCCTGTGATGATTGCTTCCTTTGTGATTCCAAGTTCGCCCGGCTTTAGCAGGATCAGATGAAGGTTTCGCTTATCAGAGCGGATATAAAGCACAAAAATTCCCATTGCAAACAGGAAACCAAGAACAGTTGATAAGGATGCACCTGTAATTCCCAGCGGAGGTATATCTGAGGAATATATAGTCCAGCACAAGATTGATCACATTGGCTGCGATAAGGTAGGCTGATGCCAGCTCCGGATGATTCTCCACTCCAAGGTAATTGACCATCATCAGTCCAATTCCGATCACCGGTGCCCCCAGCATACTTACACGTATGTAATCTCTGGTATAACCGGTCAGGACACCGTCACCTGATACCAGAAGTCTGGCAACAGGTTCTGCTGCAGGAAGGGCGCAGATTGAAAAAATGATTCCCACCACAAGTGCTACTATAAATGTGGCAGAAAACAATTTCGATGCCCCTTCTTTGTCTCGTTTGCCAAGCATGTTTCCCACTGCTATGGAACCGCCGATACCAAGGCAGTGACCCGTAAGCTGAACAAGCGTCTCTACAGGCAGGCTCAGGGTAACTGCAGACATTGCCTCCACCCCGATCAGATTACTTACAAATATCGTATCTACGATATTTCCCAGCTGAAGCGCCAGAGACATCATAATCCCCGGAACAATATACTTGTTCAGCTTCGCATTCAGCAGTCTGTTATTTCTCTTCCATCGCTTCCTCTCCTTTGTTTTCAGTTTTTTCAAAATATTGTGTCGTAAAACTGTAGGATATTTAAATTTTACCATTTAGTGCGATAAATGGCAAGTTAATAAAGAATGGGAGAAAGCAAATAAATATTGCTATTTACTGTAACCTGATTCCCCCATATTTTACAGTCTCTGGTGCCTACAACCGCATAGTTATCGTAGACAGCCGGGAAGCCTCTATCACGCCCTCGCTGACAGATAATACATCTTCCTGTTTACCTGTTTTACCATCAAGAAGGCGGATATCACCTGTACTGTTGCAATAAAGAACCTTTCCTGATCCGTCTTTGTTATAAACGCACACCGGAGAAGACCAGGCATATGAGGAAGAATCCTCCCATGCTTTAGATCCGTCAGATTTTCTCAGACAGGCAAGAACTCCGGATGCATTGTCAGAGGTCTTTGCCACTGTCACATATATATAATCGGCAAGGCTGTTCTTTCCACAGGCAATCGTAGACTGAACTCCACCGGAAACACCGTCATCAGTAGTACATTCATAATCTGTATGCCACACGATCTCACCGGTTTCTGCATCAATCTTCCAGACAGGGACAGTGGCTGTGTCATAACTTCTCCATCCAAGGCGGAAGGAAGTACTTACATACAGATACAGATGTCCTTTTTCGATTTCCAGAACAGGCGTTGAATTAGAATCATCCAATGTATCCTGAACCCATACCAGCTGAAGAGTGTTCAGATCCAGACACATAAGATTTCCCCCATTATCGGTCATAAATATATAGCCTTTATAGATTGCCCACTGTCTTCCATTCAAGCCAGAAAGACTCTGTACTGCTTCTTGTTCCATAGTAGCGCCATTTTACAGTTCTGCCCGATCAATGGATAAAGTCCCACTGTTCAGATCATATTTTGTATTCAGCCTGATCAGATACAGGATTCCATTTCCCCGGATAGATCAGGGTATCTGTCTCTGCATCCACAAGTGCTGATCCGTCAAAAAAGCTCAAACTTCCTCTGAGTGAAAACTCATCATTGTCTCCAAAAGTATACATAACACTACAATCCAGCAAGTTTACTACAAATACCTTTTGCAGTTCCTTCGTTGCTGTTATATCCGGCGCCAACATACATAATCGGATATCCTCTCCGGATCAAGGGCACCCGCACCCTTAAAAGTATATCCCAGATATAATGGGTCACGTGTCTTTTCTCCCGTTCTCAAATCCAGAAAATACACATACCCATCCATACAGGCATAAATCACCTCAACCAGTTCATCATCTGCCTTTGCTTTCTCTGTCATATTCATATGTGCTTTGACCTCTTTGGCCATTTCATCATAAGCGGCTGTCCCTGTCCAGCCACTTCCTGTCCAGACGGCACTGCCCGGAAGAAAGAGAACCTGTATCTGCAGACCATAGTTTGTTCAGCCTGAAATCAGTCATATCTGCATAACCATGGGAAGGGGTATCACGAAAACTGTTTCCGCGAAATGTGACGATCCCATCCACATCTGTATAATCCTGTCCTATATTAAAGGAAATATCACCATCAGCCTTATAATCTCCAATATTTTTCAAGTACGTTTCCATCCACCTCAATATTAGTATAGCTGATCAGATTTTCCGGTTTTGTAGAATCCACACAATGAGGCTGAAAATTAATCTCTTTAGTCTTTTGCATTTCAACCACATCTTTGGTTTCTTTAATTTCTTTAGTTTTTTTAGTTTTTTCGATTATCCTGCCTTCTTTTTTTTTCCTCATCTGCACCTGAAGCTGATACGGCCTTCACCTTCCCGCTGTCTGTTTTGCTGACAGACAGGAAAAAACTTGTTTCCTGCAAACCCAAGCAGAAGTACAAAATTATAATCCCCCAGTCTTTATGAGGGTTTTGGGGAAGAAAACTTTTCCACTGCGTTTTCCTGAACTTTTCTGTGATATTGTTTTCTGAATGTAATCGGTCTTGCAGACTTTCTCCCAGAATCCACGTTTCTCTTCTTGTTCATACCTTTCCTCCAAAAATATATCATGTGAACTTCATCTTCTGCCTGGCTGTATCCGGCACATCGATCAGCCCAAAGCGGTAGAACATTCCATATATAACTCACTCCGCGGATGTCGCCCAGAGCTTTGGGTCTGTCAACCACAGATCCCACCTTCTTTATGTTTCTCAATGCCAGCAGCACTGAACTTAACGCCAGACTCTTACTGTTCTCCCTACGGTCGATCCACAATTCCCTTGTGTAGTCTCCATTCCGACCCTTTCTTACTTCATAAGTGAACGGAAGCCCTGTATAGGTTTTGAAACTCTCACCTGCATAGAGTAAAATAACCTCCCACAGATACTTCTCGTCAGTGTTTCTCTCAGCTTCTCTACTGCCTGATATCTTTGTCTTTGCTGCATCTCTGATCTTTCCTGCATTCCTTCCTTTTGATCTCACTCCTACTCTTTCGATTTGCACTTACAACTTGTCAGCACGCCCCAATTTATCTTCCTGATTCGGACAGAATATATTTATACTCATTTCTGTTTATACTCATTTCTGAGCAACGCAATTTCATGAGTCCATCCTTCATCATCATTTGGTGTCTCCAGAATAAACGGAATTCCCTCTGTGGCAGGATGATTGATCACGCGGACAAAGTGCCTCCAGTCCTATTTCACCTTCTCCGATTCTGGCATGGCGGTCCTTATGGCTGCCAAGGGGATTCATGCTGTCGTTTAAATGGATGGCTTTTAGTCTGTCCAGACCTATTATCCACAAATTCTTCAAATACGCTGTCAAGATCGTTTACAATATCATATCCACCATCCCAGACATGACAGGTATCCAGGCAGACACCTAATTTATCTTTTTAACTCCACCCTGTCAATGATCTGACGAAGTTCTTCGAAATTTCTTCCTACTTCTGTGCCCTTTCCTGACATAGTTTCCAGAAGTACAATCGTACTCTGATCTTTGTCAGCACTTCATTGAGAATTTCTGCAATTTTACTGATTCCTACTTCTGCACCCTGTCCTACATGACTGCCCGGATGAAAATTGTAATAATTTCCCGGTGTCATATCAGACGTCTCAGATCATCTGCCATGATTTCTCTGGCAAAATCCCTGAGGTTTTCTTTGGCAGCGCAGCAGTTCATAGTGTAAGGCGCATGAGCCACCAGCTTTCCAAAATGATTCTCCTCTGCCAGCTGCCCAAATGCCTGCATCCTGCGGATCAATGTCTTTGGCTTTCCCTCCTCTTGGATTTCTGGTAAAAAATGCAAATGTGTTGCCGCCATTTGCCAGCATCTGCTTCCCCATTGCAAGGTAGCCCCGGGATGAGCTTGTGTGATTTCCTATATATAACATCTTTTTTACTCCTCTTCTGTCGTATTTTCACAGTACCAGTTTATAGTAATCCTTTATCATACATTATGGATTTTCTCAAGATTATCTTTTTCATATCTGCATTATAGCATTTTAACAGATTTTGTTAAACATTTTACTGTTATAAACAATTTTACGTCAAAAAGGCATTGCTGTGAACGGAGTCAATTGTTCCAAAATTTTTCAGGTTGCGCTTATGAACTATCTTCATGTCAGCGAAAACAATAAATAGGCGCACAAATGAAAGCCGCCCCTGCTGATAGCAGGGACGGTTTTCAAATGCTTCACAAAAACTGTTAAGTTTTGAACGTGACCTTCCTGAAATCGCAATTCAAGATGACTTGTCAGTTTTTCATCTGGATCCCTTGCCCTTTACTTTCCATGCACCAACAACAACATCCTATTCCCCAACAAAAAGACCCCAGCATACATCCCAAACTATTATGAATAATATCATCAAACTCAAACAACCCTCTGCAAAGCAGCAGCTGACTAATCTCGATAGCAGATGATACTGCAATTCCCAAAGCAATCCCATCCACCATTTCAGTTTTCTGCCTGTCAACCCCGGCAATAAAATCCCTGCCGGAAAAAGTAGCAGAATATTCAACAGATTCTCCCTGCAGTAAACCATCTCCCGTAGTAGCTTCCCATCTGCCACATGTACCAATCCCCAGGATTTCCTTCCATGACCAGAATACCTCCGGCTACGATACTGCCTGATCCCCGGGTCCTCAGTAAAAACAGTAGAACCAAATACAATTGAAAAGAAACGTCAGAAGCAACAGTCCACAGACTGCCTGAATGATCACTATTTTATGCAGCCTTAATAATACTGCTGCCAGAAAAACGGCCATCCAGGAAAACCACTGCAAAAAGCAATAATTTCCTGATCGTCCAGCTTCGATTATGTGTAATAATAATCTGATAAATGTCCACTATCTATCTCTCCCCATCTCATGAATCCACTGATTTTAACTGCCTGTCAATCGGATATTCGCAGTTTATCAGAAGGAGCTTACAATCCTCTGATACAAGCAAGTTCCCCCACTGCTTATCGCTTTTTGCAACCTCCGCAGAGGACTTACCTGATTCGGTTATATTTTCATTTACAATGAATTATACCAAAACTACCTGATTCTTACAAAAAGCACTTTTATCAATATCCTTCATATAAATCCCCGGGTATTTCATGGGTCAGTAGACGCACCCCTTGCGGTCGTACGCCCCTCACAGAATCCGGACTTGCGGCTTTCCCGCATCCGGCTCTTTGCGAAACGAATCGTTCACATTTATCAATTATATACACTGACATATATTCGGGGTCTTACCAATGGATAGCTGTTATCTATCATATTCAGAAATTCTACCCAGTTGTAGCTTTTCTTTTGACTCCTCCGATTTAGACAGTAGAATAAACTTTTCATTACGTGGTATCGAAATGCTGTTATTCTTTCTGTATTGTCTGTGATTCCATAGTAATGGTAATAACCAGTCAGTATCTGATTGAGTTTAGCAGTAATCTCTTTCAGTTTCCATGTTTTCATGTGTCCCATCAGTTGATTTATTTCTCTGCATTTCTTCGCAAACTTCTTCTTACTGGTTTTCCTCTTCACCTGAATCTACCATTCTTGCTTTTGGAACAGTAGTGTGTAAAACCTAGGAAAGTAAAGGTACCTGGCTTCGTTCCACTTTTTACTGCATCTTTCCTTTGCGTATCGTCCGAACTCTATCAGCCTGCTCTTTTCTTCTTCAGGCAACTTTAATCCAAAGTGTCCCATTCTATGTTTTAAGTGTTCATAGAACCATACTGCATCTGATTTGTATTGAATGTCACCACAAAGTAGGTAGACCCAAGGAACCTCCCCTTGAGTCCCCATCAGAACCGTACGTGAGCCTCTCGACTCATACGGCTCCCTCCAACAGATGGTAATATTCCAAATTTCCAGTGTGCAAACAAGTTTCTGTCTCTTCTGGCTACTGCACCAAGCCAGTGCTCGGCTCTGCTTCTCGTGTTTTTCTTTTTATAACTTCGTCGTACCCATTTAATCAGACATTGATTGATATAACGCAACACCTCATAAAATTCTGACTTATAATAGTGTGTGTAGTAGTTAATCCATCCTTGCACTACTTTGTTTATCATGTTCCCAATATCTTTTAATGAGAGATCCGCCTTTAACTGTATCTTCCATTCTCTGATCTTCTGTTTCATAGCAGTTTTTGGCTTTTTTCACTGACCGCAGGCGTAAAGCCTACAAAGAACTTTCCTTCTTTATTCTTATTTAGCCTTGGTCTGAACGTATATCCCAGAAAAGTGAATTGGGTACAACTATAGTTTTGTGGCCTTCGGTTATCCTTGCAGTAGACAATACGTGTCTTTTCTTTATTCAGTTCCAATCCAAACTGCTGAAAACGTTCTTCCAGTTTCTGCTTTTTATAAATGCAGCCTGCTTGTACGATTGGCAGTGCAGTACTCCATCATCAGCATATCTTTCCCACCAGATGTTCGGATATGCTTTTTGTAAAGTCATCAAATACATAGTGAAGAAATAGATTTGCAAGCACAGGACTGATAACTCCACCCTGGTGTTCCTGACCTGCGTTCAGCAACCGAGCCATCACTCATGATGAACGGCACTGTAAGCCAACGTTTTTATATAAAGTATCAGCCATTTTATTTGCGTATGTTTCTCAACCATGTACATCAGATATCCATGTTTGATGTTATCAAAAGAGCCCTTTGATATCTAATTCCAATACCAGTCTCTTTAAAACATCTTTCCTTGCTTTGTCCTACTGCCTGAATTGCAGATTTGTTCGGACGGTATCCATATGAGTCATTGTAAAACATTGGTTCAACCAGCGGTTCAAAGTACATCTTCGCAACCATTTGTGCGATTCTGTCTTCTACTGTTGAATTCCCAAAATTCTGATTCCACCATTTTTCTTGGGTATTGCTACTGCCCTTACAGGCTTCGAAATAACTTCCTGATGCCATCGGTTCCATAGTTTATACAGGTTGTTATTAGATGCTCCTCAAACTCTTTTTATGGTTTGTTCATCTGCCCCGTAACTTCCTGCGTTTTCCTTTACCGCCTGAAAAGCTGCAATTACAGCCTTCTTTTGAAATATCAAACTGTTTTGCTTCGCTCATAAGCCCTCCTTATTCCTAAGTTGACTTATTTACTCTGCTTGGATACTGTGGCTTCTTCGCTCTGTTTTCTTTTCAGAAACCCTCTTCACTACTACAAGCCACTCTGCCCCTATGACTGTATCAGTACTCTGTACCTTGCGGTTCGTCCACTTTGGCACTCTCCCACACCAGCCCGTAGGTTCCCCGTTCCATATGAATGCCTGAACAGTGTTCATGCCACCTTTACGCCGTCCACCGCATAACCAGTAAATAGGCTCCCGTTATGCTTATCCCAGGTTAACGACTGACCCCCTGGTTTTGATGGAGTCTCTACGCTTTCGACGTTTTCGTAAGTGGTTCACAGCTTCGTTCATCTCCACTGTCCACACCTGACTGTTTTGTACAGCCTTTTCTCTGACGCTCAGTACCATAGCTTTTGACTACAGCACCTCAGAGTGATTTGAAACCTCCACCTATATAGCGGTTCCGATGGGCCTGCCATCATCATTCACACAGCATGGCTATACTTGTTTGACATCATGTCACAAGTTTCCGCCTTCGTGGCGCACAATCATCAGCATAGACCACCAGACCTGCATATCCCTTTAACATCGGCGTTACCACCTCTCTGAACCACCATATCAGCACATAGTGCATATAGATACAATTATCGGAGAGCAGACGGAACCTTGTCCACTTCCTTCCTCTGTTGCTTCAAATTCATAGTTATTCATAATTCCTGCTTTCAGCATTCGTCTGACAAGGCGGATGATATTCGGGTCTTTGATCCTGATTCTATAAAACGCACAATCCATTCATGGTCAAGATGCTGGAAGAATCCTTTTATATCCGCATCCAGAACATAATTCGTCGGTTTCCTTTCCAGCATTATGTTTAGTTTGCGGATTGCTTTATGGCAGCCCCTGTTGGGTCTGAATCCCATCATCTCATCATAAAACATTGGCTCGAATACTGCTTCCAGTATCCTGCGCAGTGCTTCCTGTACCAGCTTGTCTTCATAACAGTAGATACTAAGTGGCCGCATCTTCCCGTATCCTTTGGTATTTCTACCAGTCTTGCTGGTTTAGGCTTATAGTTTCTTCTTCAAACTTTTAAGGGCTTCTAGATTTTCTTAGATTTCTTCCGTATTCTTCTTTGGTAACTCCATCTATTCCTACGGCTTTCGTTCCATCCATCTGGACATGACAGTTCTCAAGCATCTCCTTATTGATAAGATGCCCCAGTGATGTAAAGACCATGTCTGGGTTTCTTTTGATAATTGTGATATTCTCGCCAATTTCGTTTCCATTAGTTCCCCTACCTCTGTGTATAGCTAATGTTTCCTCTTTGATATAGTTTCGCAGGCCAGAACTGCGAGGCACAGTTCTCTCGACTTCCCTCAGTATTTATTTTTGTTCATACCTTCCACCGGTACTGTTCAGGCCTCCGACTACCTACTTCGTTTTATCTTTCTTCTTTTTGGTTGGCGGACATACTTTTCATTTAACACTCTGAAAAGAAAATGCAGGTCCTCTCAGTTGACATATAGTCCCCTGTCTGACATGAATAGTTTCAACAACACCGCAGAGGTATGTAAAATCTCACCATAACGATAAATACATATATTGCCTTCCATCCTGACCACGATGTCGGCCCTCTGGTTCTTTGGGATTTCGGCGCTCACTAGCTATCCCTGTTACCTTGCTGTCTACGCTTAGCCTGCAGCGTTGCCGCGGCAGACTCAACACTCGCTTCAAATGCTGTGGTTAACAGCTTATTTGATGGGGCTTCCACCCACCGGACTATATACCCTTTGCTGGACGCACGGTCTGACCCCAATGTGGTTCAACTTAAGCCCAGAATGCTGAAAATTCAACCATTCTGGGCTTATATTCTGGATTTTTTATATAAATATCTTGACATATCCCCCTAAATATGTGGTTTATAGATTAAGCAATATTACGTTACCAGCGAAATATTTATCTATTCCAATACGTAGGAGGTATGCCATATGAGTCGAACCAATATTTGTAAAAATATCGTCAATCCATTAAAGATTATATCACAGATCAAGTTAAACTGGAACCTCATCGGGTGGAAAAACATTTTTTGTACGGCGAAGAAAACTTTCCCTTTTGCAAGTTATTATTTATCTGTTCTTCTCTTCAAAAGCTTCCATGTTCCAGAATCTTTCACAGATCGAAGAACTGGGCACGCTTTCTTTTCCGGATGTTTCTAAACAGGCACTTTCCTAAGGCCAGACAGTTCATTAATCCTTCACTGTTCAAGGAACTTTATTATCTTTCTGTTGATCTGTTTTACAGCCAATCCCTTCAAGAAGCTGTGGCAGGGGTTATCATCTTTTTGCAGTAGATGGTTCCAGGATCGAACTTCGAATTCAAAATCAACTTTTGATTTCTTTGGCGAAATGTCCAGCTATCCTGATCAAACCGACGTTATACCATGGGACTGGCTTCCATAATTTATGATGTTCTGGATGATTATATTCTTCATGCATCTATCCATAAATTTCTCTCTCTGAACGAGCAGCTGCATTAGAACATCTTAAAGTTCTTGAAGATATGGGACTATATAACAACAGTATTATTATTTTTGACAGAGGTTATTATTCAGAAGATATGTTCCGCTACTGTGTAGAGCATGGGCATCTCTGTGTTATGAGACTGAAAGAGGGGAATCAATTTGTCAAAAAAATGCGATGGTGATATGATTTCCGTTCTTCAGGGAACTTCAAAAAAGGTACTTCCGATGTGCCTATACGTGTCCTTGAAATCTCGCTTGATGATGGCACAAAAGAATATCTTGCAACCAACTTGTTTGATCCTGCTGTTACAAAAAAGATATGTTCCGGGAACTTTACTTTTACAGATGGCCTGTAGAACTTAAGTACAAAGAACTAAAAAGCCGCTTTGCCATGGAAGATTTTCCGGTGCTACTGCAGTATCTATACAGCAGGAATTTTACATAAATATGCTTTATCGAATCTGGCTTCCCTTATAAAAAATGAAGCAGATGAGGATATACAGATTTCTGCCAAAAGCACCAATAAGTTCCGTTATCAGGCCAATCGTGCATTTATTATTGGACGAATCAAAAGTGTTATTCCCAAAATACTCTGCGGACTGTTTGAGCTTTCAATTTATTGAACAGTTATATACAGATGCTGTACGCTTGCAGATCACAGCTCCTGCCCGGAAGGTCATTTCCAAGGAAGAAATTGAAATCAAGGGACGTTCGCATTTCCGAAATAAAAAAGTTTCTTTTTAAAAATAGAACCAGCATTCATCAATAGGCTTATTTAAATGCGGTGGCATTTTTATAAATCTTCTGGTTTCCAACAAAACAGCAACTGTTTTTTCTGTCATAAACCGATTTATTTTGTAGTTTGCATTGGAGGGATATTCGCTAATATGCCCCTAAGTTGACGCTAGGTAGACTCCACATTGGTGTCAGACCCCACTGCTACAATGTGTTGCCTCACCTTCTTTCAAGCAAATTCTAGTTCTTTACGCTTTTTATTCAAAAAGATCATCTAAGCGAAGTAACATTTTTAACAAATTACCATTTTTCTATTTCTGCTGCAACATTACCATCACCGAAACGTTCCTACTTTGAATCAAGGTGAGTCTTATATTAATCTGCTCTACAGACATCTCACTTGGTACTATGTTTCTCGGCTGTTGTTCCATATGTTTTTCCATAATCTCTATCCGGCTTCATAGGTTAAACACCTGCCAAATCCCTCTGGATGGGTGGAAAGGAAAATAATTCAATCCATTTTTTTGATGGCGGTGTTTTCCATTCAATTTTCCGTATTTTACACAACAGCTCTATACACTGCCACAGCTTTTCTTTATCAATAGATACCAACAATGAATCACCTGTATAATCGAACATAGCATGATATATTTCCTGTCCCATAGCAAGCATCGTATCATCTAATACAGCAAAATAGACTTCCATATCCACAAAAGAATCAAGAGATCTGCAACTGCCCTTAGTACCACTTGCCACGCTTCTTTCTTTGGATAACCATATATACCAGAGGAAATTAGAGGAAATCCTATAGATTTACATCCATTATCCCGTGCTAAAAGCAATGCCGTTTGATAGCATTTTCGAAGCAAATGTTCTTTATTATGACTGCCACCATGCCACTGTGGTTCAACAACAGCGTGAATAATATATTTGGCTTTCAACTGAAACCCTGGTTGTGATCACAGCATTTCCTGTATCGCAATGACCTATCTTCGTGCAAGCATCTGTCAATTCATTATCCGGCTTCTTTGAAAATAGCTCCGCATACTCCACCGCCTGCCCACAATCCTTCATTGGCAGCATTAACCACACAATCGACATCTAACTTTGTTACACTTTTTTAACAATATGTATGCGTTCCATAGATTTTCCTCCCTATGTGTATGATACTTTTATACAACTACATATTTGATTCTTTTTTACTAGATATTTTCCAAAGTCTATATTGGATTGCTTATCAATGAACGGCTCTTTTTTTATTTCAGTTGTACTTCATAGGGTCAGACTCAGACATTCTTGCATGGCTGTTCGCTGATACTCCGAAAAGGAGCATTTGCAAATGGGTATTATATACACTGGTGGAAAGCGCCAGAGCGAATGAACTGGATGTCTATGAGTATCTGAAATATCTGCTCACTGAAACGCCAAACAATCATCATCTGGAAGATCCATCCGTTATCGACAGTCTTCTGCCCTGGTCAAAAGAACTGCCAGAGCAGTGCCTTTTAAAAAGGAACAGAAAAAGTGCCTCAAACATTGATGTAGGTATTATAGCAGGAACTCTGGCTTTTTTTTCTCTCTTTCCACTCTATTTCCCGATTTTATACTTCTTTTATAGATCTTTTAACTCTGCTTTTATCCTTTTAGTTGTACTTCGCAAAGTCAGACCCAGACATTCTCTACAACCCCAACAATCCTGTGTGCCATAGCAAAGAGATCGGTGGTTTCGACAAGATAAGCAATCTTTATTACGACGGGAACTGGGCGAACACTGGTATGCCCGTGTGACTATTGGGAACCAGACAAAAGATTACACGTTTTGTCGGATGTGAGTACTGGAGACATTGGAGAAATTCGGAAAATAAATTTATGGACACTTCCAAAATGACAAAAATTTATTAACCAAACAAATGAGCAAAACAGCATTAAAACTGTTTCTGCCCTGTTCGATATAAATCTATATTATCCATTTTTTGTATTACCACTCTGGCGGTAGATTTTCATATATTTTCCGCTTGTATCAGGGTACTCCGATTCCACCTGGCGGTATATGTCTGCTTTACTTTTAATTTGACACGTATCCTTTGTACAATTTTAATGTTCAGTGCCGGAATTGCCCCATGTATCTTTCCACTTAAAAGAAACTGTGTTTCCTTTCGCTTTGCTGTAATGGGGCAGTCGCATAGATAGGCGAACCATTGACTCCCAGTTTTTCAAGCTGAAGCCTGACTTTGGTACTGGTAACCTTATTTACAATGACGGATATAGCTCGGCGATGGTGACCGTCATATTGCTTGAAAACAGACCATGTTTTTTGTGTAGGTCCGGTGTATTTACCGGAAGCTGCGTGGGCTGGCTGGTAAAACGTAACAATCATGATAGTCAGCATTAAGAATAGTAATCTGGAAAACCTTTTTTCTCTTCATGGTAATCAAATCCTCCTTTATGTTTATAAACATATTGTACTACTGGTTTATATGGAAACAAGGACGAAATACGGATTTGGAAAACCAGTCACAGAATCCTGCCATGTACAGCACAGAGGAATCCGTGTCTGGTAAAGATACTCTTTTCTTTCAGGGAATTCCATTCGTAGAAACCGCCTGCCGGAATCAACAGCCGGTGATATAAGATCCCGTTTTGAAAAGAAGGTTTATCCATACAGTTTCTACCCTTGCATTGATGACCAGACCCTTACTTTTTGACAGGGGATATCCCCATCTGCACATACCCAGTTCCAGTCTATGTTCTGACTGTCCAATGACTGGTGCGACATCGGTCGGACGGATATCTCCTTGTGTCAGCCGGATCCTCCCATCTATGTTCTGTACCACTCTGGAAATCTCCTCCATCATGTAATTCTCTCCATATTTAAGAATTCATGTACTGACAGTACGTTAGACTTGGATGATTTTCCTTAGGGTACTATATTTTGATTTATCTCTGCAGTCAGATCCTACGTACTGAAAAAAGTCCAAATGACTCCTTTTCTAATGCATATCAATTATTTTAAAATATCGTATATCCGCCACCATCTACAGCCAAAAGCTGCTCCATGGATGAAACTAGCTGTCGTCTGATGCAAGGAATGCAATGGCCTGTGCTACTTCGATAGGTTCTCCAGGACGTTTGCCGGACTCATTCCAATCTTCATTGTTACCGGATGCTGTGGAATTGCAAGCACACGTGCAATCATATCTGTTGCAATCGGTTACCTGGAAGAACAGCATTTATACGCACTCCTGTACGTCCATGATCAATGACATCTGACGGGTGAGTCCAAGAAGGCCATGTTTAGCAGAAGTGTAAGCAAGCCCTCCGCGGCCAGCTGCGGTTGCTGCCATGGAAGCTACATTGACGATGGTTCCAGCTCCTTGTTTTTCCATAATAGGGATTAGTTTCTTGCAAAGAACAAATGGTGCTGTGAGATTTGTTGCAAGAACAGTGTTCCATTCATCCATTGTGATCTGATCCATATTGGCAGTTGTTCCGCCTACTCCTGCCATTATTAACGAGAATGTCTATTTTTCCGTAGGCGTCCAGAGCTGTTTTTAACCAGGTTATCAAGACTTTCATCAGATGTCACGTCTGTTTTACAGAAAATTGCTTCTCCTCCGGCTGCCTTGATTTCATTCACACAGCTTTCTCCCAGTTCTTCCTTTGTTCCAACAACTATACTTTTGCTCCTTCTTTTGCAAAGAGTTCTGCGGTTGCTCTTCCGATTCCTCTTGTTGAAATCCGGTAATGATTGCTACTTTGTTTCAAACTTCATGGCAATGCCCTCCTTATCTTCTTCCTGTTTCCATGAATGCTGTTCTGTCATACCGTGCGGTAAGCAGATACGGTGCCAGAACATCTGCGTCAATCTCTTCACATAAATTCAGTTTATGAACCATCAGATCATTTGAAATACGCACCTCCAATGACTGTTCTGATTGGAAGTTCTCCCCATGGATCATCAATGGACGATTGTAATTTAATCGCTGCAAAACCAGGCTCCCATGAATGGTAATTGTATTCACAGAATTCTGAAGCAGAGCACCATTCTGGGAAATGTGATTTCCTTCTTTATCCGGTTCGCGGTCAAGGTGGAAGTAGAAACCACCGCCATATGTCTTTTTACCGGCTTCTGGGAACTGATACAGCATTCCGGTCATTGCGTTATTATATTCACCAATCTTGAGATCAATATTTACAAGTTCAGTACCACGACGGCAGACTTGAGCGGTCACATGATCATTGTTTCGACGGATTACAAATTCAGATCCCAGTTTCTTTGGAATTGATCCATTGTCACGTCCACACTGAACTGCCATTTCTGCACCGGTTCCCCCAAGTACAAGTCCTATTGGATATAATCCAAGCTGTGTTCCATATGTACAGTAAACACCAAGGATTGCTTCATAATAATCATCAGCAAAGGTAGGCTCCTTAACATGGCACACAGATACCGTAACTACAGGCACGGAAAATGGTTTTAACGGTGCAGGCAGAACCTTTGCAATCGCCGCAGGATCGGTGAGGTATGCAAAGATATATTCCCTCCTGATTTTTCATAAGAGATATCTTACCGAAATTAGGCATTTCCTCCGAGCAGTGATAAAGCTTGGAGTTTGACAGATGTCTTAAACAATTTCCTTGCTGCTTCAAAACCACTTCTGGATGCAGGAGCAATCGTTACCGTCTTTCACAGCATTTCCGATAGCCTGAGCATGGATTCCTTTTTCTTTTAATTCTTCAACAAGATGGTTGTCGGACGGAAACCAAGGGAAAGAACAACAGCATCTGCAGCAACTTCCACATTTATCTTATCGTTCAGTCTTTCAAAGTACAACTCCATCTTTTAGCAATACG
>VOFB01000319.1_pt1 | contig 22728 bp, 39 predicted proteins | sample 5384141 | NCBI WGS metagenome assembly VOFB01 (sample SAMN12384721, study PRJNA508395) | human gut metagenome | isolation source: healthy gut A | host: Homo sapiens | reverse complement strand
AATGACAAACTAGCACCAATAAATGTACCAAGTCAAACAAACATATTAGCAACATACAAACAAATCAAAGCAGGAAAAAATTCACAGTAGCACTAAGAGAAGATGGAACAGTATGGGCTTATGGAGACAACACTTATGGACAACTAGGCCAAGGAAACAGAGTATCAGCAAAAACCAGCACAAGTACAAAACCTTAACAAATATAGTATCAATAGCAGCAGAGACAACCACGCAATAGCAATAGACAACTTAGAAATGTCTACACATGGGGACTAAACAGCAAGGACAACTAGGAAATGGAACAACACAAACAGTAAGTATACCAGAAAAGATAACAGGATTAGACAACCAAATGGTTAAAATAGCAGCTGGAGGAAATCTAAGTGCAATAATAGACTCAACAGGAGATGTATATGTATTTGGAGACAATAGTAAAGAACAAATCGAAGAATTTAAGTATAACTATGACCAATACGGACAAAAATCATGCCACCATTAAATATGTATGTAACACAACCAGTAAAAGTACAAACAATAGAAAATGCAGTAAAAGTACAATGTCTACAAACAGGAATAGTAGTACTAAAAAACAGACGAAAGTGTAGAAAGAATAACAAAATATGCAAGCCAAACAAAAGCACAAAAAAACAATAGCAACTGGAGAAATGGTAGATATATCAGGAACAAACGAAAGTGTAGTATTACTAGATAAAATGGAGAAAGCTATACTTATGGAGACAACAGCAAAGGCCAAACCGGAATAGGTGGAACAAGTGCAAATGTAACATTAAAGAAAGTACAAATGGTAGACGCAAAAACATATTTAGCAATAGAGCAGGATACAAAACAATTACATAATAGACACAGAAGGATTTGTATATGGAGCAGGAGCAAACGAATATGGACAATTAGGAAACAGCAGTTATGACGACAGCTATAACTTCACACTAATAGGAGACAGAAAATTCGAAATTGTACCAGATGCAAGAATCATGAAACAACCAGAAGAAGAAAAAAAATAATATCAAACATATTCAATGTATTTAACCATAATGAAAGAAAACTAACAGACTATGATTGGAAATCAAGTAACACAGATGTAGTAACAGTAAATAATGGAATACTAACATCACAAGACATGGGAGTAGCAACAATAACAGCAACAGACAAAGTAACAGGAGCAACAACAACAGCGCTAAGAGTAGTACAACCATTAGATGAACAAAGAATAGAAAATATCACTGTCAATGATAAAACAGCAAAAGTATCAGGAGAAAACAAATATGCCGTATCTGTAGAAAAAAGAGCAGACGGAACAGGAACATTAAAAAATAAAAACAAAAGATGCAACAGATCAAATAAGTATTGATGGAGGAACAACTTATGCAACAGGAACACTTGAAAAAGATATAAATATAGACACAAATCAACAATAGTAAAAATCAAAGTAAAAACAACAAATGGCAAATTTGTAGACTATATATTAACAATAAACATCATATCAAACAATGCAAGTTTAGAAGAATTAACAGTAGATAATGTACAACCAACATCTGTAGGAGCAACAGAATATGAAATAATAATAAAGACTCCGTAACAAAACCAGAAGTACATGCAGTAGCAAGTGATAGTAACTCTACAGTAAGCATAGATGCAAACATACCAGAGAAAAACAAACAACCAAAACAATAGACATGACAACAACAATGAAAAGACAATACCAATTCAAGTAACAGCAGAAAATGGAGAAAAAAGTAACATATACTTTAACAATCTACAAAGAAGACTCACTAACAGAATTAGAAACAGTAACAGTAGATGGAAAAGAAGCAACAAAAATAAGTGATACATCATACAAAGCAATAATACCAGCAGAATTAGTATCAAGTACAATAGAAGCAAAAACTCTATACACAAAAGCAAAAGCAGAAATCAACAAACTAGGAGAAGAAGTACATGTTACAAAACAAGTAATAGCAACAATAGGAAATGAAACAATAGTAAAAATCTATGTAAGATTTGGAGAAGGAGAAAACGAAAGAGAAAAAGAATACACACTAATATTAGACAAAGAAGGAACAGAAGATATACAAGGATTATTATCAGTAACAGTAAATGGACACGAAATACAACCAGTAGGAAATATATATAATGCAAATATAGGAGAAATAGCACAAAAACAACAACAGTAACTGCTATCACTATCAGTGATAAAGACTTAGTAAAAATAGGAGAAACAAACAGTAAAGAACATATATCAACAGAAGTAGTAGACTGTACAGAAATAATAACAACATACAAAATAACAGTAACAGACCCTAATAATCCAGAACAAACAAAAGAATATGTACTAAACATCAAAAACCATCAGCAGACAATACACTATTATCATTAACAGTAGGAAACCAAGAATTTTCTAAAGAAGCAACAAGAATAAAAGGAACAAACACATATAAAGTAAGTATATCAGACAGATATAACGAAATAAATGTAATAGGTAAAACAAACTATGAACAAACAAAAGTAAGTATAAATGGAGAAGAATATGAAGCAGAAATTTCCACAAGGTTGGTACAAATTGGGGAAAATGAACCAACAAAAATAGGAATTTTAGTAAAAGCATTAAATGGAGAAATAGAAAACATATACATTAGAAATTTATAAAGAAAATAGTAACACAAACCTAAAAGAAGTAACTGTAGATGGAAATAAAGCAGAAATAAGCAAAATTGCAGAAAATACGTATGAATACACATTGACAAAAAAGTAGACACAATAACAATAGGAGCAATAGCAGAAGAAACAAAACAAAAAGTAGGAATAAACACAAATGAGCAAGAAGAAGGAGCAACATATAGAAAAATAAAATGGAAGGAAAAAAGAATAGTTGTAAACATACCAGTAACAGCAGAAGATGGAACAACAAAACATACACATTAATAATCAACGCACTTCCAGACAATGTAAATTTACTAAGTGTAAAAGTAGAAGGAAAAAGCAGAAGCTGTACCAGTAAACCAATACGAAGCACGAGTAAACAAAAACGCAACATCATTTGAACTATATGTAATTCAGAAGATCCAAAAGCAAAAGTACAAATAGACAATAATATAGAAGTAACAGGAACAGCAAGTGCAACAATACCAAAAAATACCGATAAAGCAGAAGTAAAATAAAAGTAACAGCACAAGATGGAACAACAGAAGAATACACATTAATAGTTACAAACCAATCAGATGATTGTAAACTAGCAATACTAAAAGTAGATGGAGAAATATTAGAACCAGACGAACAAGGCAAATACCATGTAACAAAAAAAATTCTTAACAGAATCTGTAGAAGTAGAAGCAATAGCAAATAATAGTCATGCACAAATAAACATAAACACACTAAAAGCAGTGCAAGAAGAACAAAAAGCAACAGTCACAACACCAGATGCACAAAACACAATCACAATAACGGTAACAGCAGAAGATGGAACAGCTAAAAATACACACTAATAGTAGAAAAATTGCCAAACAACACTGAAGCAGAAATAACAATCATCTATAAAGAAGAAGAAAAGGTAAAATAAAAGACATAGAAATAGACGAAAATAACAAAGGTACAATAAGAATCGGAAAACAAGAAAGTTGATATTAAAGTTGTTGCAAAAGACAAACTAGCACAAATATCAATAAAAGGCGGATTAAATACAGAACATCAAGTAACAGAAAAATAATAACAACAGAAGAAACAACAAAAGTACCTGTACAAGTAACCGCACAAGATGGAACAATAAGAAATTATGAAATAACAATAATAAAAGCATCAAATAACAACAACTTAGAAAAACTAGAAGCAGAAGGAATAAACCAATCAGATATTACACAAGTATCAGAAAACAAATATGAAATAAAAATGCCAGACACAATGAACAACCTTAAAACTAAAAGGAACAGCAGAAAACGAATATGCAACAGTAAAAATAGCAGAAGGCACATATTCTACAAACAACATACAAGAAGAAACAATAGAAATAAACGAAACAGAAAAAGTAAATAAAATTGTATGTAAAAGCAGAAAATGGAGACATCAAAGAATACACAATAGCAATAAAAAAGTAACAGATTTAAGAGCAGAAAGCATCAAAGTAAATGACACAGAATGCATATTAGAAAATGGAAATTATATAGGATTTGTAGACAGAAACTCAAAACAAGCAGGACTAAAAAATAAAACCAAAGAATCAACAACACTAATTTCTATAAAAACAGGAATAAATGGAAAATGGGACAATCCAGAAGCAAAAAGAAGAACATATTAAACAAATAACATTAGAAGGAGAAGAAACAACAGTACTAATAAAAGCCCAAGATCCAAATGATCCAACAAGAACAAAAAATACTCTGTAATAATCAAATACAAATCAGACAATGCAGATCTAGAAATAATACAAGTTGATGGAAAAGATGCAATAAAACAGATGAAGGATATTATTCAACAACAACAATGGAAGCAACAACAAGCAAAATCTATGTAAAAGCATCAAACAAATATGCAAAAATAGAAATATCAACAAATCAAGCAGAACAAGGTGAAAGCACAAAAACAGTTACTTTAAGCAAAGAAAAGAAAACAACAGTAACAATAACAATAACAGCACAAGACAACACAACCAAAGTATACACACTAGTAATAGAAAGAAAATCAACAGACACAAAGCTGTACAATACAAATAAATAATCAACCAGCAGACGAAATAGATACAGCAACAAACACTTATGTAAAATATATTGAAAGAACAGATACAAACAACAATACTAGTAAGAGCAACAAGTGATGAAGCAACAGTAGAAATAGCAGGAGACACAAAACTAAAGGCACTAGCAAAAACTATTGAAATAGCAAGTGAAACAACAGAAGTAGATACAATAGTAACAGCTGAAAATGGGGAAAAAGCTGTATACCATATCAAAGTTGTAAAAAAATCAACAGACACAAGCATAAAACAGTAAAGTCGATAACAAAATAATATCAGAAACAGACGGAAAATATATAGCAACAGTATATGATAAAGGAAGAGATACACAAGACACAGAAATAGAAATAACAGCAACAGAAGCACACGCAAAAAATACAAATAGAGACGGAACAGAATGGAAACAAACACCAGCAACAAAAACTGAAACTTTCAAAGACGGAAACAGAAAAATAACATTAAACATCAATATACAAGCACAAGATGGAGAAACACCAGCTATAACAAAAGTACTAGAAATCAACATAATATCAGATGATGTATCTATAAAACTAATAAAAAATGGAGAAAATGTAGTAACAAAATACGATTCAGAAACACACACATATAAAGAATATATATCAGCAGATACAGAACAAATGAAGTCTATCAATAGAACAAACAACCAATACACAACTTTAAAATCAGGAGAAACAGAAGGAAAACCACAAATATCAATAAACAACATATCTGTAAAGACCAAGAAGAAGTAGATGTAAAAAGTAACAGCAATAGCAGAAACAGGAAGAACACAACAATACACAATAAAACTACTAAGAAAATCCAAAATGCAGATGCATCACATATCTATGTAGATAATACAGACATAATAGACAGATTTGTAGACAAAGATTCAGTACCAACAAGTATAATCTCAATACCAAAAAAAAAGACTTAGCAACAATCAAAGTTATTTCAGCAAACGAATATGCAAGCATAAAAATAGGGAACACAAGAAGAGTTAACAGAAAATGTAACAAGAAACATAAAATTACCATTAGAAGATGGAACAATAACAGTGCCAATAGTAATAACATCACAAGATGGAACAGTAACAAAACATATAACATAATGTTTGTACGTCTATCAAATGACACAAAAATACAATGGTTAGAAGTAAACAAAAACATATCATAGAAGATGAAAACGGAAACTATGAAATAACTGTAAAAGCAACAGAAGAAATAGCAAATGTAAAAATAGTATTATCAAATATCTTAGCAAAAGTAACAATGGGAGGAGAAGAAAAAGAAGGACAACTAGAAGAAAGCATAATCTTACCAAACGGAGACACAATAAAAAACAATAACAGTTACAGCACTAGACGGAACAGTAAAAAAATACAAACTAACAATACACAAACAACAAAACAACTTAGGATTAGAAAAAGTATATTTAGATGGAAGAAAAGCAACTAAGGTAGATGATAACACATTTGAAATTGATGTAAAAAAAAGGAACAACAAAAGCAGAAATAAAAAGCAATAGCAACAAAACAAACAGAATATGTAAGTGTAAATGGAAACCCTAAACACACAAGCACAAAACACAAACACAAACTGTTCATTAGAAAACAAACAAATACCAATCAGAATAACAACAATGTTTGAAGGAGAAGTAGACGAAACAAAAGACTACATCTTAAAAAATAAAAGAAGTAGAAGAACCAGATGTGATTAGAAGACTTAAAAGTAACAATAAAACTAGATGATGAAGAAATAGAACAAGACACAGACGGAAACTATGTAAAAGTAGTAGACGCAAGTCAAGACAACAGCTCATTATGGGCAGGAATAACATCAGAAACATCACAAGTAAAAAAATAAAAGACGGAAATGGAGAAACAGAATATGCAAATCCATCAAGTCAAAAAAAAACTTAAGTCTAAAAAAAGATAACAGAAGCCACTGTAACAGTAAAAAACAGTTGCAGGAGAAGAAAAAAAATACAAAGTCTATGTAATAAAAGACACAGAAGACATAAGTAACAACAATATCCAAGAAATAATAGCAGGACAAGGAGCTGTAACAGAAGGAACAATTACACCAGAAGCAGATGGAACTTATACAACATATATTAAAAAGATGCAACAACAATAGAATTAACAACAAAAGCACAATATCCATATTCAAAAGTAAGTATAGAAGGAAACAGAGAAACAAGAGGAACAAACACAACAACAATAAATATGGGAAATACAGCAGAAAAACAAATAATAGTAAAAATAACCTCAATTGATGGAGATGTACAACAATATTTAGTAAATATCTATAGAGAGCCATCAGAACTATATCTAAAACAAGTATATGTAGACAACAGACTAACAACAAGAACAGACGATCAAAACTTTACAATAGATATAGTAAAAGGCACAAAAACAGTAGACATCAAAGCAATATTATATGACCAAAACGAATATGTATCAATTGCAGGAAACACAGGAACACAATATCAAAACACATTACAACAATATGATGTATCACAAGGAAAAACAATCAAAATAATCGTATCAAACAAACTAGACAAAACAGCAGACGATTATAAAGAAAAAAGAATACACACTAACACTAACAGAAGTAGACAAACCAGAAGACTTACAAGACTTACAACTAACAATAAAAAGTAGATGAACAAGAAGTACAAAAACAACAGACGGAATCTACATTGCAAAAGTAGACAAAAACAAAGTAAGTAGTATGGTAGAAGGAATTTCAAACTCAAGCACAACAAAAGTAAAAATAAATGATACACCATATCAAGTGAAAAGATCAAAAGAAAAAAATAGACTTAACAGAAGATGTAACAAAGTCATAATAACAGCAAAAAATGCAGCAGAAAATGAATTAAAATACATTGTATATATTAAAAGAAAACAGTCCAGCAGAAGATGACGCAAGTCTAAAAAAGTAAAAAGCAAACGAAAACAAAGCCACACTAAAAGAAAACGGAATATATGAAGTAACAGTAAAAGCAACAAAACACAAGTCAACTTAAACAATAGCAAACCAAGAGTTAACTTATGTATCAGTAGACGGAAACACAGAAACAAGAGGAAGCAACACAAAACAAATAGACATGAGCACAGAAACAACAAAACAAATAACTATAACTGTAAAATCAATAAGTGGCAAAAGAAAAACAATATACAATAAAAATTCACAGACTATCAGCAATAACAGGAAAAATAATAACACAAGCTGCAGACCAAAACAAAACAAACCGCAACAATAAAGTCTATAACTCACAAGACACAAGAGACGAAAATGATGCAGAAGACCCAAGAAAAGTAATCAAAGAAATACAAATAAATCCAGACGGAACATACACACTAGACTTAGAACCAGGAGAATATGACATAGTAATCAGCAAGACCTCATACCTAGAACACAGAGTAACAAATATAGTAGTAAAAGATGGGGAAATTATTACTATAAATGACATCAACATCTATGCAGGAGACCTTGACGAAAACGAAGAAATTGAAATCGAAGATCTAACAAGCATCATAGAAAACTATGGAACAATAACAGACGACAACAAAGCACAAAAAGCAATAATACGACTTAAACGAAGACGGCATAGTAAACAAACAAGACAGAAGCATCTTAAAAGCAAACTACGGAAAAACAAAAACAACAGAAAAATGGGTAGACCCAAATCCACCAACAAAAAAGTCGCAAGAACAAGAAAAGTAACAAAACAAGAAAATACAGCTTCATCACAAAACTTTGTAGAACCACTAAAAAGCAATACACAATAACATCAGAATATGGAACAAGAACACACCCAACAACAGGAGAAGTAAAAAAAACACACCGGAATAGACCTAGCAGGAACACACCACGCAGAAGTAGTATCAATAGCAGACGGAGAAGTAACATATGCAGGAGTACAAAAAGGATTTGGTAACAGTGTAGAAATCAAGCATATTGTAAATGGGGAAATAATATACGCTTCTACGCACACTTATCAAGAATAGATGTACAAAAAGGTCAAAAGGTAAAACAAAGTCAAACAATAGGACTAGAAGGAGGAGACCCAAAACAGACCCAAATGTGGAAACTCAACAGGTCACCACCTACACTTTGAAATAAGAAAAGCAAGTGGATACGGAAACGACATAGACCCAAAGAATTTTTTAGGAACAAACTTAAAACACCCAAAACTAAAAAAGAAATTTTTAGGAACAAACTAAAAACACCCAGAATAAAAAATGTTTTAAGAAGCGGACTAAAAAATATCCAAAATAAAAAATAAGATGGGGTAAGGTAAAAGGACGAAGCTAAAAAATCCGTCCTTTACTAATAAAAATTTCACACTATTATTTTACCAGAAAATTTAGCAAAAAAGCGGATATGTGCAAAACAAGTAATAAAAAAATCACGGATATGTGTAAAAAGCACCTAACTCTACCCAAAAAGCCACAAAAAACCTTGTCTAATATAATAATGTATAGTATAATAAAACACTAGAGAATAATAAAACCATAAAGGAAGGAACGAAAAAATGCAAATAAATCCTGAAATAATAGAAGAATTAATATTAGACGCGGGAGAAGCAAGAGCCAAAAAGCAAGAAACTATAAGCAAGCAAAAAAAAGTAATAATAACAGAAACAAAATACGAAGACCAAAACAACTTCGAAATAAAAGCAGAAGTATATGGAACAGAAACATATAATACATATATAGAAGTAAAAAAAGGAGAAATAGAAGATATAACATGTACGTGTGCCAAGACTACCAACAACACTATGGAGTATGCAAACACAGTTTAGCAACAATATTAGAACTAAGAGACAAAAATGAAACAGCAAAAAAAAGAACAACAAAAAAAATCATAGACAAAATGAAGCAAAGTATAGAAGTTTCAGACAAATAGTAAACACATTTTTACAATGAAGAAATAGACGACATAGCAGAAGACGAAGAAACAACAATAAAAAAAACAAAGGAACAATAAAAATAGAGCCCAAAATATATTTTGACAGATTTACAGGAGAAATGAAAGCAGAATTCAAAATAGGAGAAAAAAGACTATACAAAATAAAAGAACTATCAGAATTTTATGATAGAATAATGAACAAAACATACTACAAATACGGAGACAAATTACAATTTATACACACAAAAGAAGCATTTACAGAAGAATCACAAAATTACTAGAATTCATACTAAAATATGCAGAAATAATCAAATACGCAAACGCAAGCTCAAACAGCACATACCACTATTATGGAAAAGCACTAAGTGACACAAGTATAATGTTAAGCAACACAGGAATAGACGACCTATTTGAAATAATAAAAGGAAAAGAAATAAGATTCCAAAGAGATGGAATAGAAGAGAATGTAGAATTTATAGACAAAGACCCAAATCTAAAATTCAAGTTAAACAAAGAAAAAAGACGAATATGTAATACAACCAAACCAAGACATATTCAAAATGAACATAATAAGAGGAAAAACACACAAATATATACTAAAAGAAAGCGAATTTTACAGACTATCAAGCGAATTCGAAAAAAACAAAACTAAAACTAGTAAACAGTTTCAGACAAAACTACGTATCAGAACTACACCTAGCAAAAACGACCTAATGCAACTATTCTCAGTAATAATGCCAAAATAAAAAACGCAATAAAACTAGGAAATGTAAGTGAAGAAGAAATAGAAGAATACAAACCAAAAGAACTAGGAGTAAAAGTATTTTTAGACTTCGACAAAAACGACTACATAATAGCAGACGTAAAATTCTGTTACGGAGAAACAGAATTCAACCCACTAGAAGAAAAAGCAAGACATACAAATACCAAGAAACATGGTAGAAGAAGCAAAAGCATTAAACATATTCAGAAGAACAGGATTTATGTTTGACGTACAAAACACAAGATTTATATTACCAGACAATGACAAAATATACGAATTTTTAACACAAGACATAGAAACATACATGCAAAAATTTGAAGTAATGGCAACAGACAACTTCAAAACAAAACAAGTAACAAAACCAAAAATAGGATCAATAGGGAGTAAAAGTAGAAAACGACTTACTAAAAATAGACTTCAGTCAAATAGAATTCAATCTAGCAGAACTAAAAGACATAATGAACCAATACAAACTAAAAAAGAAATACCATAGACTAAAAGACGGAACATTTATAGAACTAGAAGAAAACAAAGAAATAGAATTTTTTGACCAAATACTAACAGGAATGGACTTAGACTACAAAGACATAGAAGAAGGAGAAATAGACTTACCAATAAACAGAAGTCTATACTTAAACCAACTATTAAAAGGAATAAAAGGAACAGAAATAGTAAAAACCAAGAATACAAAAAATAGTAAACAAACTAAACCAAGAACAATTAGAAGAAGAATATGAGCTACCAAAAACATTAAACGCAAAACTAAGATACTACCAAAAACAGGATATACATGGCTAAAATACTAGACAATTACAAATTTGGAGGAATACTAGCAGACGACATGGGACTAGGAAAAACAATCCAAATCTTAGCAATAATACTAAATTACATAGAAGAAACAAAAAAGAAAAAACAGAATCAACTAACAAAAAGAAACAGAAAACAAAAATACATACAATACAGAAAAACAAAAAAAAAAGAAAAAACAAGTATAGTAATATCACCAAGTTCCTTAACACTAAACTGGCTAAACGAAGCCCAAAATTTGCACCAAACTTACAAGTAAAAGTTATAAGCGGAAAAGCATCAGAAAGAAAAGAACAAATAGAAAAATTAGAAAAATATGACATTATAATAACATCTTACGACTTACTAAAAGAGACATAGAAGCATACAAACAAAAAGCATACACATTCAAATTCGCAATAACAGACGAAGCACAAGACCGAAAAACAGCAACACAAAAACGCAAAAGCAGTAAAACAAATAAAAGCACAAACAAAATATGCACTAACAGGAACCCCAATAGAAAACTCACTAGCAGAACTATGGTCAATATTTGACTTCATAATGCCAGGATATTTATTCAGGTACAAAAATTCAAAAACACGTATGAAGGACCAATAGTAAAAAGAAAACGACGAAATAGCAATGAAAAAACTAAAAATGCTAATAGAACCATTTGTATTAAGAAGAACAAAAAAGAAGTACTAACAGAATTACCAGAAAAAACAATAACAATACTAAACAACGAAATGAACGACGAACAGAAAAACATATATTTATCATACTTAGCACAAACAAAAAAGAAGAAGTAGCAGAAGAAATAAACATAAACGGAATAGAAAGAAGCCAAATAAAAATACTATCAGCCCTAACAAGACTAAGACAAATATGTTGTCACCAAAAATATTCATAGAAAACTATGAAGGAACAAGTAGCAAACTAGAACAATGCATGGAAATAGTAGAAGACGCAACAGAATCAGGACACAAAATATTAATATTTTCCACATACACATCAATGTTTGAAATAATGGAACAACAACTAAAAGAACAAAAAATACCATACTATAAACTAACAGGAAGCACAAAAGTAGACGAAAGAATAAAATGGTAGACGAATTTAACACAAACCAAAAACATAAAAAGTATTCCTAATATCATTAAAAGCAGGAGGAACAGGACTAAACCTAACAGGAGACCGACATGGTAATACACTATGACCCATGGTGGAACCTATCAGCAGAAAACCAAACAACAGACAGAGCATACCAATAGGGCAAAAAAACAATGTACAAGTATACAAACTAATAACCAAAAACTCAATAGAAGAAAAAATATACGAATTACAAATGAAAAAAGCAGAACTATCAGAAAATATGTTAAGCACACAAACCAAATTCATAAACAAACTATCAAAAGACGAAATAATGAAACTATTCAGCTAAAAAATTAAACAAAGCAAAAAATGCAGAACTCATAAAAAAGAAAGAAGGAAAAATGGAACAATATATAAATGTAATAGGAGGAGGCTTAGCAGGAACAGAAGCAGCATACCAAATAGCAAAAAAGGAATAAAAGTAAAACTATATGAAATGAAACCACAAAAACACACACCAGCACACAACAGCAATGATTTAGCAGAAATAGTATGCAGTAACTCCTTAAAATCAAATTTAATAACAAACGCATGTGGACTACTAAAAGAAGAACTAAGAAAATTAGACTCACTACTAATAAAAATAGCAGACGAAACAAAAGTACCAGCAGGCCAAGCACTAGCAGTAGACAGAGAGCAATTTTCAAAAAGTAACAGAACAAATAAAAACAACCCATTAATAGAAACAATAACAGCCGAAATAGGAAAAGACATATCAATAAAAGACCTATCAAAAGAAGCAATAACAATAATAGCAACAGGACCACTAACATCAGAACCACTAGCAAAAGAAATACAAGAAATAACAGGACAAGACAAATTTTATTTTTATGACGCAGCAGCACCAATAGTAACAAAAGAAAGCATAGACTTCAACATAGCATTTTATGGAGACAGATACACACAAGAAAAAAAAGAAAGAAGAAACAATGGAAGAATGGCAAAAAGAATAAAAGAAATAAACAAAAGTAAAGAAAAAAGAAGAAAATATAAACAACAGTGAAGAAAAAGTGGAAAACAATCAAGAAACATTAAGCAACAAAGAAGAAAACACACCAAATATCAACGAAAAAAACTCAGAAAACAGCTACATAAACTTACCATTCAATCAAGAAGAATACGAAGGATTTTGGAAAGCACTAACAGAAGCAGAAGTAGTAACACTACACGAATTTGAAAAAAGAGAAATATTTGAAGGATGCATGCCAATCGAAATCATGGCAAAAGAGGAAAAGACACACTAAGATTCGGACCACTAAAACCAGTAGGATTCGACGACCCAAGAACAGGAAAAAGACCTTATGCAGTAGTACAACTAAGACAAGACGACACACAAGCATCAATATATAACATAGTAGGCTTCCAAACAAATCTAAAATTTGGAGAACAAAAAAGAGTATTCTCAATGATACCAGGACTAGAAAAAGCAGAATTCATCAAATATGGAGTAATGCACAGAAACACATACATAAACTCACCAACACTACTAGACCAAACATACAACCTAAAAAGCAACACAAATATATACTTTGGGACAAATAACAGGAGTAGAAGGATATGTAGAATCAATATCATCAGGAATGGTAGCAGCACTAAACGCAGTAAACCAATTAGAGAAAAATAGAACCAAAAAACAGAAACAGAAAAAACAAAAGAAAAAATTATATTTTCAGAAAACACAATAATAGGAAGTCTAGCAAAATACATATCAACAAAAAACGAAAAATTTCAACCAATGAACGCAAATTTTGAATATTACCAGAACTAGAAGGCAAAAGATAAAAGACAAAAAAGAAAGATACTTAAAACTAGCAGAAAGAAGTCTATTACAACTAATTAAGAAATAAAAAGAGCATTGCAAGAATTCCACAGAACTTTATGTAAAACTATTGCAAAAAAAATAAAATTTGTTATACTAAAAATAGCGTAAAAAGAGAAAAGATATAAAAAGTAAAAAAATAGTATTTTAAGAAAGGAAAAAACAAAGTATGAGTAGTAAAGTGGATTTAAAAATATATTTAGAAGGATACAAAATGTCTCAAAAAAGCACAAGAATTAGAGAGAAGATTTAGATAAAAGAAAAGAAAAACTAGAAAACCAAATAAAAAAAGCAGAAGAAACAGTAAATAAAATGACAGGAATGACATCAAAAGAATTCAAAGCAAAATCTAAAAAATACATAGAACTAATAAAAAGCAATGAAAAAGAATTAGCAGAAATAGATAAAAAACAAGAAGAAAGAGCAAAAAATCCAACAATAGAGCAAGAAATAAAAGATCTAAGACAAGCCAAAAGAACATCATAGAAAGTGCAAAAGAAGCAGCAAACAAAGCACTAAATGAATTAGAAGACAACAAACCAAATATAAAAAGCACTAAACGAAAAGAAAAAAGAACAACAAAACATAGAACAACAACTAAAAGACATGAAACAAGAAGAAAAAACAAATCAAAAAGGTCAAAGACACAAAATATAAAGAATACTTAGCACAAAAATTAAAACAGTAAAAAAGAAATAAAAGAAATAGAACCAGAAGCTAAAAAAAAAGAACACAACAAAAGCAGAAGAAAAAGAAATAAAAGAAGAATTAAAAAGTTCTTATTAAATATAGGAAAAAGTAAACAGAGGAGAAGAAACAATCCCAATGGCATCAGATGTAGAAGCAGCAAAAACAAAAGAAAACGAACAAAAGCAAACAAGAAAAGAAAATAAAGAAAATGAAGAATACTTAAAAGCATGGGATGAAGCAATAAAAGAAAATGAAATTAGAGACGCATGGGCAGAAGCAGAAAAAGAAAATAAACAAAGAGAAGCAGCAAAAAATCTTATAAGCAAAAAGAATATGCAAAATACACTGACGAACTACCATTTGACATAGAAATAACACTAGGAAGAAAAGGAATCATAATATACAACCAAAAAGAATATAAAATACCAAGAAGTGCATTAAGAGACACAGACGAATTAGACAGTTTAGAAATAATAGCAGCAATAGAAGAAACAGGAATGAAAATAGAAGACCCAAAAATGCTAGAACAAATCTTAAAAATAAGTCCAACAGATTATACAGTAATACAAGGAATCTGCATGGCAAAGAAAATGGAAAACAGTGATAAAGCAACAATATTAAACAACTACTTTAACGAATGTTTTAAAGCATCAAAACACGAAAAAGTAAACAACATCTGTAACATCACGTATGACCTAAATGACATCTCAAAAGCAAGCACAATGAAAGAATATGACAGATTTTCATTTTTTACAAAAAGCAAAAAGAGCAGAAAGATACAACATAGGAAAAACAAGAAGGAAGATTCAAACCAACATTCTTCTCAAAAATAATGGACAAAATATTGGGAGAAGGAAGCCTAGAAAAATTAGCAGAAAAAAATGAAACAAGAGAAATAGAAAACGCAACAGCAATAAACACAGCATTAAGCAAAGATGACGTCACAGAAGCACATAACTTCCTAAACAGCCTAAAAGTAGACCAAAAACAAAACATAGGAAAAGACTTCGAAAGAACAACCCTAGACGACGAACAAATGAAAGAAATCAAAAATGTCTATGCAGAAGAAGCCCAAAAAGAGAAGAAGGAGAAAGCAGATAAAAAGCAAACAATAAAAATATAATAAAATCAAAATAAATAAAAATAATACAAAAAAAAAAACAAAACGAAAATAAAACGAAAAATAAAAAACAAGAGTAAAAAGAAATAGCATATAATAAATATAATAACTAAACATAAAAAATATACCCCAAAAAGGAACACAAAAGTCTCTTTATTGGGTTATATTTTTTACGCTTATTAAACCAAAAGGTGCACTTTTAATATGTTCTATAAAAACCAACTATATGATAAAATAGCTAAATAGAAAAAATAAAAAGCCTTTCAAAAAGTTTTTATAAAAAATAATGCCCCAAAAGCAAATTTTATAAAAAATCTTTAAAAAAGGTATAATTAATTTATAAACTTAAATAAAAATATACAATGAATTTTATACCATATACCAACAAAAATGCAATATTAAGTTGAAAAAATTATATAAAAATCATATAAAGAATTTAGAAAAATCGTTGATACTGTAAGTAAATACGATTTTTTTTTTTTTTTATTAAGTTTATAACTTAATAAAAAATCATAAGAAAAAGAAGGAGGAATTTAAAAATGAACACAAAAAGGAAAAAACGCAAGAGGAATCACACTAATAGCATTAGTAATAACAATAATAGTGCTTTTAATATTAGTGGGAATAACAATTAATGCATTAAGTGGAGAAAATGGAATACTAAAAAGAGCAACACAAGCAAAAAGTAAAACAGGAAGAGCAAATGCATTAGAACAAATTAATTTAGCAATAATAACAGCAAGGACAGAAGGATTAGGACAAGTAGACAAAACAGTATTAAGAAATGAAATAACAAAAGCAGGAATGACAGTAAAAACAGATGGAGATGATTTACCTTATGAAGTAGTATCAGACAAATATTTATTTAGAATAAATGAAGACTACACAGTAGAAGAAATCTCAGGAATAGGATTATCAAAAAAAAGAGTTAAAGTTGTTTAGTGGAGAAAGTGAAACAATAACAGCAACACTAACAGAAGGAGTAACAGGAACAATAACATGGGAAAGTGCAGACAAAAAATGTAGCAACAGTAGAAAATGGAAAAATAACAGCAGTAGGAACAACAGGAAGCACAACAATAACAGCAAAAGTAGAAGGAACAGAATATGAAGCAACTTGTAAAGTAAGTATAGTACAAAAAGTAACAAGTATAACAGCGGAACAAATAGCAGCAAATCCAGAAAAATATTATGGACAAGTAGCACAAAATTATACACAAGGAGATTTAACATATAGAATTTTTTATGTAGATAAAGAAAATAAATTTGGAGATGGAGCAAATACAATATATTTAAAAGCAGATTATAAAAAACCACGACATTATCAAGTTATATAAGTTATACACCAACAGGAAGTGACTTAGAAAAATACAAAAAATGAACCCAAGTTGGGCAGCACAAAGAGGAAGTAGTACATCAAGTTGGAATTATAATGAACATGCAGCGGCATGGCTATGTTCACCTAGTCAATGGACAACTTATGTAGATAGTTCAAAAGCAAATTATGCAATAGGAGGACCGAGCGTAGAAATGTATGTGAAATCATATAACCAAGTATCACATAACCAAGAAGGTAATTATACCTTAGGAGCAACATACAGAGATACAAGTGCACCTGGATATATATATACATTAAATGGAGCACAATCAACAATATCAAATAGTGATTATTCGACAGGAACAGATTCATTAGATTATAAAGGATATAACAGTATGTATGCAGGGCAAAATGGTAGTAAATCAGGCTGGTGGTGGCTGGCTTCTCCTTCGTCTTACACCTCGAACTATGTGTGCATTGTGGACGGGAGCCTCGCGACCTTGGACACCAGCAACTACTATTACAACGCGGGCGGTGCAGGGCCTCTAGTATCTCTAAAATCTGGAATCCAAGTTGAAATAGAAGAATAGAAATAATAGAAACTACGAAATTAGTAGACAGACAAGAAATAAAAGATGGTGCAATCAGGCCACCGTGTCTGATGGCACCTCTCCAGTATATGTAAACATAATAAAAAGCAACTGACAAAGTTTGTTAGTAAAGAAATTGAAAGGGAGCTTATGTCTAGTACTATTTTTAGAGCATTGCTAACCCCAATGTTCTTTTTAATTCACAATTCACACATACACAACCCAAAAGTATACGCAACAAAAAATATACACAACAAAAAATATATCTTGACATAATTACATATAAATGCTAAGATAATCACAAGTTTTATTTCAAATTATAATTTTATTTAAAATCAAGCTATAGCTTAAAATCAAAATAGCAATTGCTAAAATCTCAACAAACCCCAAAAATAAAAAAACGAACACAAAAAATAAAAACGAAAAACAAACAAAATAAAAAATAGAAAATAAAAAAAATACAAAGAAACATAACAAGGAGATGATCATATAGAATTACTTAACCTAAAAACAGACTATGTATTCAAACGTGTCTTTGGGCATGCAGGAAACGAAGAAATAACAAAAAACTTATTAAATTCAATAATAAAAGAAGAAATAACAGAAATAGAATTAGACAAAAAATCCTATCTTAGAAAAAGATTTACTAGACGACAAAATAGGAATACTAGACATAAAAGCAAAACTCAACAACAACACAAACGTCGACATAGAAATGCAAGTAGTAGACCACAAAAACATAGAAAAAAGAATATTATTTTACTGCGCAAAACTCTTCACAAGTTCCTTAAAGTCAGGATACGACTATTCCACACTAGAAAAATCCATAAGTATATTAATAACAAATTATGAACTAGAAAACCAAAAAAGACATAGAAAAATACATCACAAAATGGAACCTCAGAGAAGAAACATACCCAATGCATATCTTGACAGACACAATGGAGATCTATATAATAGAGATTAAGAAGTTCAAGAAATTCAAAGACAATTCCAACTATAAACAATTAAACTCTTGGATAAAATTCATAGAAAGTTCCGAGGAGGAGATAGACATGTCTAATAAAGAAATAGTAAAAGCCAAAAAAATATTAGAAGAAATCAGTCAAGACGAACACGAGCGTTATTTAGCAGAACTCAGAGAAAAATACATACTAGACCAAAAAAATATCGAAGCAACAGGATATGACAAAGGTTTAAAACAAGGCAAAGAAGAAGGAATAAAAGAGGGAATAAAAAAAGGAAGAGAAGAAGGGAAAAAAGAAGGAAAAGAAGAAAGCAAAAAGAAATAGCAAAAGAAATGATAAAAGAAAAATGCCATTAGAAGTAATCAGCAAAATCACAAAAATTCCAAAAAAAGAACTACAAGAAATAAAAAAAGAAATTTAATTTTACATCTATAATTTGAAATAAAACTTTAAAATAAAAAAATTTTAAAATAATAAAAAATAACTCAAAAAATAAGACAAAAGCATTCAAAAGCTAAAAGACAATAATAAAAATATTAAAAATAATGTCTCCAACATAATTACACATAAATATTTATATAAACATAAGTTTTATTTCAAATTAAATTTTATTTAAAATCAAGCTATAGCTTAAAATCAAAAATAGCAATCGCTAAAATTTCAATAAACACAAAAAATAAAATTTACAGTAAAACAACAAAATGCAAAACAGCAAAATACAAAACAACAAAATGTAAAACACAAAACACAAAATAGAAAGTAAAACTCACAAAGAAATATAGCAAGGAGATGATCATATAGAATTACTTAACCTAAAACAGACTATGTATTCAAACGTGTATTTGGACACGCAGGAAACGAAGAAATAACAAAAAACTTACTAAATTCAATAATAAAAGAAGAAATAACAGAAATAGAATTAGACAAAAATCCCATCTTAGAAAAAAAAGATTTATTAGACGACAAAATAGGAATACTAGACATAAAAGCAAAACTCAACAACAACACAAACGTCGACATAGAAATGCAAGTAGTAGACCACAAAAACATAGAAAAAAAGAATATTATTTTACTGTGCAAAACTCTTCACAAGTTCCTTAAAGTCAGGATATGACTATTCCACACTAGAAAAAAATCCATAAGTATATTAATAACAAATTATGAACTAGAAAACCAAAAAGACATAAAAAATACATCACAAAATGGAACCTAAGAGAAGAAACATACCCAATGCATATCTTGACAGACACAATGGAGATCTATATAATAGAGCTTAAGAAGTTCAAGAAATTCAAAGACAATTCTAACTATAAGCGATTAAACTCTTGGATAAAATTCATAGAAAGTTCCGAGGAGGAGATAGACATGTCTAATAAAGAAATAGTAAAAGCCAAAAAAGTACTAGAAGAAATAAGTCAAGACGAACACGAGCGTTATTTAGCAGAACTCAGAGAAAAATACATACTAGACCAAAAAAATATCGAAGCAACAGGATATGACAAAGGTTTAAAACAAGGCAAAAAGAAGGAATAAAAAAAGGAAAGAAGAAAAAAGAAGAAAGCAAAAAAGAAATAGCAAAAAGAAATGATAAAAGAAAAAATACCATTAGAAGTAATCAGTAAAATCACAAAAATTCCAAAAGAAGAACTACAAGAAATAAAAAAAGAAATTTAATTTTACATCTATAATTTGAAATAAAACTTTAAAATAAAACAAGTTTTAAAATAATAAAAAATAACTCAAAATAAACAAGATAAAAGCATTCAAAAGCAAAAAAGACAATAATAAAAATGTTAAAAATAATGCTCAACATAATTACACATAAATATTTATATAATCACAAGTTTTATTTCAAATTATAATTTTATTTAAAATCAAGCTATAACTTAAAATCAAAATAGCAATCGCTAAAATCTCAACAAACACAAAAAATAAAAATAAAAAACAACAAAACGCAAAATAGAAAGTAAGAACTCACAAAGAAAATATAGCAAGGAGATGATCATATAAAATTACTTAACCTAAAACAGACTATGTATTCAAACGTGTTACACGCAGGAAACGAAGAAATAACAAAAACTTACTAAATTCAATAATAAAAGAAGAAATAACAGAAATAGAATTAGACAAAATCCCATCTTAGAAAAAGATTTATTAGACGACAAAATAGGAATACTAGACATAAAAAGCAAAACTCAACAACAACACAAACGTCGACATAGAAATGCAAGTAGTAGACCACAAAAACATAGAAAAAAGAATATTATTCTACTGTGCAAAACTCTTCACAAGTTCTTTAAAGTCAGGATACGACTATTCCACACTAGAAAAATCCATAAGTATATTAATAACAAATTATGAACTAGAAAACCAAAAAGACATAAAAAAATACATCACAAAATGGAATCTCAGAGAAGAAACATACCCAATGCATATCTTGACAGACACAATGGAGATCTATATAATAGAGCTTAAGAAGTTCAAGAAATTCAAAGACAATTCTAACTATAAACAATTAAACTCTTGGATAAAATTCATAGAAAGTTCCGAGGAGGAGATAGACATGTCTAATAAAGAAATAGTAAAAGCCAAAAAATACTAGAAGAAATAAGTCAAGACGAACACGAACGTTACTTAGCAGAACTTAGAGAAAAATACATACTAGACCAAAACAATATCGAAGCAACAGGATACGACAAAGGTTTGAAACAAGGAATAAAGGAAGGTAAAAGAGAAATAGCAAAAAAATGATAAAAGAAAAAATGCCATTAGAAGTAATCAGCAAAATCACAAAAATTCCAAAAGAAGAACTACAAGAAATACAAAAAGAAATTTAATATTATATCCATAATTTGAAATAAAAAATTCAAAATCAAAAAAAGTAAAAAAAAGATACAAAAGTACGCACATAAAAAATAACATATTTATAATAGTAAAATAGATAAAAATGTCATAATTTCTAAACAAAGAAATAATAAGAAAGGCAATAAATAGATTAACATATCTATATATTGAATATAGAATAAAAAATGAGTGAAACATTAAACAAAAAAAAATTATAAACCAAACCAAAACAGAACAAATTAAAATACCAGAAAATCAGCTACAAAAACTAAACAGATTTATAGAAAAAATTTACAAAACAGAAAAAATGGCACTAACTATAATTTATTATATAAAATATCAGAAACAACAAAAAAGAAAAATAAAAAAAATAACAGACAAAAACAAAAAATAACAACAACATTGCCAACAATTAATCAATTAGTAAGAAAAGGAAGAAAAACAGGTGTTACAAAATCAACTGCTCCAGCTCTACAACATGGATGGAACTCAAAAAACAAAAAATTAACAAATAACAGAGCTCCACAAAAAGAGGTGTTTGTACAGTTGTAAAAACAGTTACACCTAAAAGCCAAACTCTGCTTTAAGAAAAGTAGCCAGAGTAAGACTTTCAAATGGTTATGAAGTTACTTCTTATATCCCTGGTATAGGACATAACTTACAAGAACATAGTGTTGTTTTAATTAGAGGTGGTAGGGTAAAAGACCTTCCTGGTGTTAGATACCATATCATTAGAGGAACACTAGATACAGCAGGCGTTAAAGATAGAATGCAAGCTCGTTCTAAATACGGAGCAAAAACGCCCTAAAAAAATAATCAATAAAAATTGATTTATAACTAATAGAAAGTAGTGCTTGTAATTCTTGATAAATTGAGGTACTTAAATTTAGAATAGATTATAAAGCACTGTGCGGGAAAGAAAAAATTCTTTCCAGAGTAACTTTGATACTTTTTTAAGTATCACGAATAAAACATCCCAATAGAAAAGGAGTGAAGAATAGTGCCAAGAAGA
>VOFB01003223.1_pt1 | contig 22732 bp, 36 predicted proteins | sample 5384141 | NCBI WGS metagenome assembly VOFB01 (sample SAMN12384721, study PRJNA508395) | human gut metagenome | isolation source: healthy gut A | host: Homo sapiens | reverse complement strand
TAGTATTCATCCAAACTGAATGTCGAACAATCTTTTCCCTATACCGCTCTGCTTGCAAACCACCATGAGGAAGATTATAACAAAAACATGGCTCATTTACACAAACATCGCCTGCATCAATTTTTCTAGAAAGGCTTAACCCCATATCAAAGGGAAGATGTATAAAGATAAAGCTGCAAGACCATATTCTGTATCATTTGCCAGCACAGCTAAATCATCAGAATCATCCATATCTGAAATTGCAATGATAGGTCCAAATATTTCTTCCTTATATACTCTCATATCTTTCAATGCCAGTAAGAATTGTTGGTTCAAAGAAATAACCTTCTCTGTCAAGACGCTTTCCACCACAAACAAGAACCGCTCCTTTTTCCACTGCATCCTTTACTAAAGATTCCATATTTTCAACTGCCTTCATTGAAGACATAGGCTGCATATGAATACCTGGTGCTTCATATTTTCCACTCCATATGCTATATCTGAAAGCATATATCTGTTGCTTTCAAGAAATCTTTCCTTTATATCTTTATGTACAAAAAAATTCTATTTGGCGCTACGCATACCTGTCCGGCATTTCCTGTTTTTCCATTTACTACACACGTAGCGGCTTTCTCCACATCTGCATCTTTCGCAATAATAACCGGAGCACTTCCACCAAGTTCCAATGAATAATGCTTAATTGAAGTTGCTTTGCCTGCTTTGCATTATTTTTCTACCGGTAAAGCTAGAACCGATCAATGTAATCATCTGTGGAATCTTACTTTCATTCAAAATAGTTCCAACTACATTGTCATCTCCCGTAACGATATTAATAACACCAGCAGGAATGCCAGCTTCTATTGCAAGCTCGCCTATATATAATGTAGACAAAGGAGTTTGACTACTTGGCTTTATTATACAAGTACAACCAGAAGCTAGAATTGGTCCAAGCTTATCCCACATTCAGAAGTGGAAAATTCCATGCCAGATAACCAACAACTACACCCAAAGGTTTTTGATAATCATATTGATATGTTTATTATCATAATCCGAATAATCTCATCTTTTCTTTGCTCTTGCTTCTGCAATGTAATAACGTAGACAGTCAGGAAGCATATGATAATCTTCGCAAGCATTGCCATAAGTCTTTCCGCTTTCTTCGATCAGAAGTTCCACAATCTTATCCTTGTGTGACTCTATAACATCCGCAAATTTTAAAATATATTTTTCTCTCTCGTTTAAAGAAAGTTGCGACCATGTCTTAAATGCATCATTCGGCTGCGTTTAAGACTTCCTCTGTCTGTTCCTGATTTAATCCGTTTAATGAAGCAATTGCTTTGCCATTTTCAGGATTATAAACGGTAAACTCTTTTCCTTTTCCTTCTACCAGCCGTCCATTTATCAAGTTCTTATACATATTTTCCTCCATTTATAATAGATTATTTATATCATTTTTCCTTACTATGAACTGACCTTTATCTCAGTCCTCATTTCACTTGTATGTTATCATACAAGTGAAATGAAAACAATAGAAACAAGCACCATTTTTTCATTTTTTTTTTTACCTTTTACCAATAAAAATTTCTATTTATCTGCATTATAAGTTTGAACATTTAGTCTTGTAGCACTCAGATGCATAGACATTTTTTCTGCTGCTTTTCAGAATCTCCCTTTTCAATTTCATTTAAAATATTTCTATGATAATGAAATTCCTGCTCGATTGGAACTTTGCTTTGTGGTGTAGAAACAATTAATTTTCTCATATACGAGGTATACGCCTCAATAAGCGAAGATAACAACGTATTTCCTGTTGCTCTTGCAATTCCTAAGTGAAAATCTAAATCTGCATCATAATATTTGTTATCCATAGCCTGACAACTTTCCATTATTTCAAGTTTTTCTCTTAATACTAATAAGTCTTCCTCTGTTCTACGTATTGCAGCAATCTCAGCACACTTAGGTTCTACAATATCTCGAACCTCCAACATTTCATCTAATGATGTTCCTTCTGTTGCAATCAAATCTTTAATGGATCTTATCAGTACATTTGCTGTATTATCAACAACCAAAATTCCTTTCCCATGTATTCTTTTTTAACAAGTCCACGAACTTCAAGTGTTTTTACCGCTTCTCTAACGGTTACTCTAGAAACCTCAAATTTTTCTAATAGTTTTTGTTCACTTGGTAAAAATCCTCACTATCATATTCTTTATTTTTAATCATTACTAATATTTCTTCTGCTACAGAATCTGAAAGTTTTTTTCGTTTCACTTTTTACTCATCCTCCATATATATCAATTAAATAATTAATGATTATTTTCTATTCTGTCACATTGCTATCAGACAGTTATATCATATCATATTTTCTTACAAATCAAAAGAACAATATCTCTATTATTAACTATTTTATATATATAATAAGAGGATTTTTAACTTACAACTGTAAGATAAAGATCCTCTTGTTACTAAATCACATTAGACGGTATTTCGTTCTAAATGATATAAACATATTAATTGCTCGCTTTTTTAATAGCTTCATCTGCACGTTCTTTAATATTCTTTATGGTTGTCTCTAAATCTTGAGCTTCAACAAGATATTTTTCTACTTCTTCCATGTAAACTTTTTCATATTCAACGTTTGCAGGTCCCATGATTTTTCTGTTACACCAATTTCATCTGGATTAGCAAGAACATATTTAATCTGGTCTGTTGTAATACCATCATCTACTAATGAATCACCAAATCCAACATATAAATCGTTTTGTTCCACTGTACGATTTGCTTCTTCAGAAGAACGTGCATATTTAGCACATAATCTAGTTAAATCCATACAAATCTCAAAAGCAAGTTTTGGATCTGCAGATGTTGGTGTAACAGCGAGTCCATTAACAATACCCCATGTTGTATGTTCTTTACTATCACAAGGCAATGGTGCAATACCGATCTTCCAATCTCTTGGATTTCCTTCTTTATCAGCAGCCCATGGAAGAACCCAGCCTCCCTGACATGTCATACCATAATTACCATTCATGAATTCTGTTGCTTCTACTGTTGAAAGGGTATCTGCCTGTTTCTTCATGCTTTCATCTTCAAACATCATATCATGAACCAATTCAATATTTTTAGCAAACTCTGGATCCTCAATATTAGATAATCCATCTTCTGTATAGAACTTTTTTTCGCCACCTCCTAAATTTTCAATTGCTTCACCATAAGTAGATGATGACCAAGGTAGATAAAATGCACCATAAATTTTATTTGCACCTTCTCCCTGAGTAATCTTTTTTAGCAGTTTCACTGATATTCTTCCCAAGTCATAGGAACTGTATCATCTGGATAAGGTACTCCTGCAAAGCATCAAATACAGCTTTATTGTAATATAATGCCCAAGAAGTAATATTATGAGGAACCATATAAGTCTGTCCATCATTCTTTGCAGATTCTGCGTATTTCCCAAATTCTTCTTCAAAGTCTACACCAGTTTCAGCAATCAAATCATCTAGTGGAATAATTGTTCCATTATCAGCATACTGCTGTTGAAGCATTGATTTGCTACAACAATAATATCAATCTGATTTCCAGCGAAGAATCTGTGTTGGAACAGTTGTATTAAAGTCTGCTTCTCTTCCAACAAAATTGAATTCAACATTCTGATACTCTGACATTGTCTGAATTTCTTCTATTGCTTTCTGCATCTTATAATCTTCATCAATTCCATTAAGATGAATATTCATTGTTTCTTTCTCTCCTGATGCAGCCTGATTTCCAGTTTCAGTTCCCCCACCAACATTTTGTGTTTGTTCTCCACAACCAGCAAACAAAGATGCTGCCATGGTTGCAATTGTCATTAATGCTACCACTTTTTTCTTCATATTTTTTCTCCTTTAACTTATATGGTAGTGTCAAAAACTACCCATTTTATTGTTCTAAAATCCTTTTAAAACCTTGATTTATTGAGGTTTGCAAATAAAAAGAGCATTGACCTCCCAAAAGAAGTATAATGAGTTCACCACAAACACCATTATCAACAAGGAGACAATGCTCATGGACATTATACTTTATTTACTTCTATTTATTCAATACCAACATAAACAAATCTGCTGGCTTTTTAATTTTATCTGCAGATATATTCCCCTTTAAGCAGTGGGCTTTCGATGATTCCCATTCTCCAAAATATCAAAATTCAAGATTGATAAGCTCCCAAAAATAATCTATTACGAAAAATGGGATTACAAAGACTACATTCCTTACCTCGAATGGAAGTATGGCAAGAAAATCAAACCTGTCAGCCGCCGTTCTGAATGTGATATTGATGACAACTGTGCCTGTCCACGTTGCAATGCTCCAAAGCCTTATCTCTACAAGAATAATGGTTCAAAAGGACAGATCCTGTGCAAAGTATGCTCCACCGCATTCTCTCCTAAGAAAACCGTTTTTCAAAGTCCTACTCCCTCAAATGCCCGCACTGCAATCACTCGCTGGCTCATAAGAAAGACCGCAAACACTTTTGTTGTCCACAAATGCGTAAATCCAAAATGTCCTTACTACCTCCACAATCTAAACAAGGTTGATAAAAAAGACCTTAAGGAGGACTATGGCAAGAACAAATATAAACCCATTACATCTACCGGGAATTCCAGATAGATTTCTTCCGCATGGATTTAAACACTCTTCCCAAGAATGCTTCTTCCCTAAAATTCAGTAAACATGACCAGCATGTCATGTCACTTTGTCTTACCTACAAAGTGAATCTTGGGTTATCGCTTCGTAAAACCGCTCAGGCGTTGAAGGACATACACGCATCAGCATCTCACACCAGCAAGTTGCCAACTATTGTAAAACCGCCTCTGCCTGCATAAAACCTTTCGTAGACAACTACGATTACAAAACTGGCAATGTATTTACTGCTGATGAGACATACATCAAAATCCGTGGTATCAAAACCTATATCTGATCATGGATGCCAAACGCTCTGTTATCGGCTATCAGGTATCTGATAATCGTGGTGTTGGTCCATGCATTCTGGCAATGCGGATGGCCTTCCGGCATCTAAAAGAACTGCCTAAGAACTTTAAGTTCATTGCAGATGGCTACAGTGCATATCCCCTTGCCGCCCAGGAGTTCTTCCATGAATTCGGTGATAAGTTTAAGTTTGAAATCACACAGGTAATCGGACTCACCAATGACAATGAGGTTTCTAAAGAATTCAGGCCTTACAAACAGATGATTGAACGCTTAAACCGTACATACAAAGCTTCCTATCGTAAAAAACCAACGGCTTTGATAACATCGATGGAGCCAACTATGATCTCGCCCTCTGGGTTGCTTATTACAACTTCCTAAGACCACACAAACACAACAACTATAAAGTCTTAAATGAAGTCGAAATGCTGTCTCAGGCTGAAACGATGCTGGGCAAATGGCGAGCTTCTCATCTTCCTTGGTCAACAGACGATTCTGAACCTGCAACACGGCGAAACCGCTAACTGTTCTTAGATTCAGAGCCAGAGGTAATTATCCCAGCCACCGCAAAGCGGCCTGCCCTTGATGGCACGAAAAAGAACTGCTACACTGCTGTAAACGACGGAAAATTCAAACTGTTCTTGCGTTCTTCGCCGTCGGTGATTCACCTACAGCAGTTCTTTTTCGTACTGTCAAGGGTGGCGGTAAGCTACCACAACATAAAATATCTACAGTTTTCAAGGTTCATTTGAGCCTTTTTTTCTTTGACACTAACTTAATTTTAGGAGGAGAAAATTTTATGACTTTACTAAAAGTGGTAAAATATAGGTAACCACCAACATGTTTGCTTTTTAAAAAAGAAAAGAATCTTTTCATACTGTCAGGATCAATTTATTTACGATGCACCATCATTCTTTTTACTTCTGTCTGAACACTGTGATATTAATGAATTTATTCCAATTCAATTTTCCAATGCTTTTTATCAGACTTTAGGACGCAATCGCATTTACCCTCTTCATGGTTTTCTTTCTGCTTTCATTTTGCAGAAAATCTTCTATTCCTACAGATTCGCTACTGCTTTTACTACTAAATATTTGCAAGGAATTGCGCGATTTCTGTGGTTTTTCAAAGGTTCCTGATGCATCCTTGATGTCTCGTTTTAAACATGACTTCGAGCCTTATATTGAACTTTATGTCAAGGAAAACAACCGAAAACACTAAATGCTCTCATCAAAAAGCTGAAAGTTTTCTACAAGGACAAGCCTGAGATTGATCCTTATAAGATGGCCTATGGACTTATGCCTTCGCAAGTCTGCCGCCTGCTCGGATGCCAAACAGATGTACATTAATGGGTACTTCTGTTATGCCGTTAAATTCGCTATTCTTACAAATGGATTAGGTATTGTCCGCCACATTTCTTTCGTTGATGATGCTGAATTCAAAGCTGCTCACCCGGATCTCATTGTCGAAAAGAAATCGGATTCACCTGACGAAGATAAGTCTGTTGGTGATGCATCCGCTTTAGCCCCTGTTTTGCAGGATTTCTTTTCACTCCATCCCAATTTTCACCCTGATACCTTTCTTGGCGATTCTGCTTTTGACTCTGCTGATCTCTATGGTACTTTGTTCAATGACTTTCACTTTTCAAAAGCTTTGATTCCTTATAATCCAAGAAACGAAAGTTCTTTGAAGAAAGTCGGTTACAACGAATATGGCTATCCTACCTGTCCGAATGATCCATCACTTGCAATGAAATACTGTGGTAGTACCAAAGAAAAGGACGTGCAGACCGTGTCAAATGGATCTGTCCTAAAATTCATTATCAAAAGGATGGATTTGTGGTGCGACACCCCATGCAGTACTGCTTCACGTGGCAGAACAACCTACACTTATGAAAACATGGATTTACGTATGCTCCCAGGTATTCAGTGTGACACAAAAGAATGGAATGACACTTATAAAACACGAACAATCGTAGAACGTGCCATCAATCATTTCAAAATCAACATGTGCATTGCTGGAAGAAAAACAAGAAACCATACCACCACAAAAATCTGATAATCTATGTCAATTCAGAAACAATTCTGAATACTGACCTATTTTCTCCCCTTATATACGGGAGAGTTAGCCACAGTAACCAATAAAATCATTTATCAATTACCTACTTATATTTTTTTTAGAATATCTCTATTCTTTGTTACCCTTTTACTCCGGAAAGTGCAATACCTTCAATAAAGTTTTTCTGTGCACATAAATAAACTAGTACGCTTGGAATTAAAGCTAATGTTGCACCTGACCTCTGCACAGCGAAATTACTTGAATACTGTCCTTTTAAATGATGCAATACCTACAGATAACACCTGTTTATTAATATCACTGATATATACTAATGGTCCAAAATAGTCATTCCATCCCCAGGTAAATGCTAAGATTAAAAGTGCTGAAAGCTGTGATTTTGCAAGTGGAATTACAACCTTAAAAAATGTTTTAAATTCCCCACTTCCATCAATTCGAGCGGCTTCAATTAACTCATTTGGGATTGACATAAAAAATTGTCTCATCATAAAAATTGAAAATGCGTTAAACATCCATGGCATATACACACTAGCTAAAGTATTAATTAAATGAAGATGCTTAAAAATTACAAACTGAGGTATAATACGCACCTGAACAGGAATCATCATAGTTGAAATAAATAACATAAAAATTATATTTTTTCCAGAAAACTCTAATTTTGCAAATGCATATCCAGCCAAAGAACTAACAGTAAGTACTAATATCACGACCATTATAGTTACCATAATAGTATTCATATACCAATGAATATACGGGAAATCCGTAAATGCTGTTATAAAATTACTCAATGTTGGTTGTTTTGGAATCCATTCGATTGAATATTAAATACAACATTTTCATGTTTAAACGAAGCTGACAACATCCATGCAATCGGAAATACCATCATAATTGCAATCAAGAGTAAAGCTGCTGTTAATAAAATTTTCCAGAACAATTCTTTTTTTTCGTGTAACTAATTTTGTTTTTTTTCATTTTTCATTTCCCCATGCTATACATACTCAACCCAATTTTTCTGAACTACCCACTGAATAATTGTAACAATAAGAATCAGCAAGAAGAAAATCCAAGATACAGCTGATGCATATCCCATATGGAACTGCTTAAATGCCTGATCATACATATGATATACAATTGTTGTTGATGCATTTCCTGGTCCACCTTCTGTCAACACCTGAACTTCTGCAAATATTTGGAATGACTGAATTATTGAAGTAATAAGTAAGAAGAATGTTGTAGGTGAAACCAATGGTAAAGTAATATAAAAGAACTGTTTTAATTTTGTAGCTCCATCTACAGAAGCAGCTTCATAATAGGATGGAGAAATTCCTTGAAGTCCAGCTAAATAAATAACTACACAATATCCGATATTTTTCCAAATCCAAAAAATACCAATTGAAGGAAGTGCCCATTTTATATCTCCAGTCCAACCTGGAACATTCTGTATTCCAAGTGTTCTAAGCAATTCATTAATAGGTCCAAAACTTGGTTGAAATAATGCGGAGAATACTAAAGCTGCAGCAGTTATCGTTGTTACATATGGCATAAAAAACGCAGCTCTCAAAGCACCTCTTGCAAAAATTTTTTGATTTAATAACGTAGCAATTATAATTGATAAAATCAATAATATTGGAACTGCAACTAACATCAGAAGTATATTATTTTTCAAGCCAACCTGAAAATATTCATTATGAAAGGCATCTATATAATTTTGTAAGCCACAAAATGTCGAACCGGAAAAGCCTTTAAACATGTTATAATCCATCATACTAATTACTAATGAATATATTAATGGATACGCCATAAAAAAGAATAAATCCTATTAGTGATGGTAAAATAAATGTAAAACCGATAATATTCTTTTTTCTTCTTCTTTTCTTCATTTGTGGCGTTAGTTCTCTTCTTTCTCCTTTCATCATTACCCTCTCTTTTCTAAACCGTATTTACTTTCTTGTTTATATGTATGTTATCGCATATCATACGTGTTATCAATTGCCATTATTACCATGTTATATAGTCACTTTTTGTATATTTTTCACAAACTCTTTGGCTGTTTTGGTAATTATATCGTAATCACCACTGTAAATAGCTTTACGATCAACTAAACTTCCACCTACTCCAACACCACAAACTCCTATCTTCATAAAATCTCCCACATTTGAAGCAGAAACTCCTCCAACCGCAAGAAATGGAATATGATTTAATGGTGCAGATAAAGATTTAATATAGTTAATACCCAAATCCCCTGCTGGAAACAACTTTACAAAATCTGCCCCGCAATTATACGCATCTGCAGCTTCAGAAGGTGTTAATGCACTGGGATAGAAACAATACCCAATTCGTTAGCTTTTTTAATTACATCAAAATTTACATTAGGTGAAATAAAATACTTTGCTCCAGCTTTATATGCTGCTTCACATTGCTCAATTGTCATAACAGTACCAGCTCCAGCACATATTTTATCTTCCATGTTTTCTGCAACCAGTTGAATTAATTCAGCATTCTTTGTAACACCCTTTGGATCCCTTTGATCAAAAGCAATTTCCATTAAATGAATTCCACCTTTATAAAGAGCTTCTGCTGTTGGCAAAATATGTTCTGCATCAACCCCTCTTACAATTGCAATAATCTTTTCTTTTTGAATTAACTCAATTACTTCTTTTTTCATACCAATACACTCCTTCTTTATCTTTTCCGAATTTATTTGACAACCTTATATTTTTCTAAAATATCGCGATCTACTTCAATTCCAAGACACTGGGGCATCTGGAACATAAATATATCCGTTCTCATATCGAATCCCATCATTAATCAATTCCTTACGGAAAGGATGACTTGATCTATCAAATTCAAGGAATAATTCTGAAGGACAAAAACTCATTGGAGTATATGGTAAAGAAGATATAAACTGTAATGAAGCGGCAAGTGACACGCCTGATCCCCATGCATGTGGCATAATAGCAGTATTATATGCCTGTGCAATTGCAGCCATTTTTTTTACATTCCGTTATACCACCTGCGGATGAAACATCTGGCTGATAAATATCTAAAGCTCCATTTTTTAACCAATTATTAATTTCTATTTTTCCGAAAATTTCTTCTCCTGCTGCCATATAGGATGCAGTTAAATTTCTTAATGCCTTGTATCCTTCCATATCCTCTGGAGTTAATATTTCTTCATAAAAGTAAATGTTTTCTGGAACAAGTTCTAAAATTATTCTTCTTGCAACTGCTTGTGAATAGCATGCATTAAAATCAACCATCAAGCGAACATCAGGTCCGACTGCTTTACGTATAGACCGAATATATTCAATATCCTTTTCTGGTGTAAAACCAACCTTTAGCTTCATTGCTGTAAAGCCTTCTTCTTTAAATTTAAGCGCATCTTCTACAGATGTTTCTGGATATTTTTCCCATCTAAACGATAAAGCCAGTTGCATATGCAGCTAATTTTTCTCTGAATCGACCACCAATCAATCTGCAAATCGGTTGTTTTAGCTGTTTTCCATTTAAATCCCATAGAGCAATATCTATTCCACTTAAAGCATTCATTGCAATTCCCTGTTGTCCAAAAGGTCTTGCTTTATTGTATAGTGTTTCCCATATTACCTCTACATCTAAACTATCTTTTCCTATTACCTCCTCTTTATAACAATTTTCTACAAAGCTAGAAGCTAAAATGGACTTTGCTGTCCATGGCACATGCATTCACCAAAACCACTTGTTCCATCTTCTCCAATAACCTCTACAATTACAGAGCTTCTACGATATACATACCCTGCGAAAAGTAAAATGGCTGTTCTAATGGTGCGCTAATGACATGTGTAATCAAATTTTTAATAATCATTTACACTACCTCTTTTCAATTAATTTTTTTCTTTATAACATTTATTATTGATACATGTTATGAATATTTTTTATTTATATGATATCATACATGTTACATGTTATCAATTGTCTTTTTTATATATTAACGCACTCTTTTTTGTAACAAATGCTATAACATAAAAAAGATATGCTACATAAACTGCAACATATCTTTTCATAATTATATATTTTCATTAAACCATAGGAAACCAAATACTCATATCTGATTCTTCACGATTAGCCCACGCATAGTATGGAATCATTTTTATTGTTGTATCACTCTCTGCAAATTGATATTCGTAATATAACTGCTCTTGCTGTTTACGATATTTTCCTGGAACTTCTAACAATACCACTCCATCAAGTAATTTTTTCATCATATTTTTCTTTTACTTCGCCTGATGGTTTATATACAATTCATCCAACTTATATTCGTTGTCAATTCCCTCTGCGCAAAAAAATTACAGGTCCCCTTTTTTACTGCGAGCATTCCTCTATCTTGCTCGACATTTGGATTTGCTTGCATAAACACAGCTTTCATTGGCAATTTTACGATAATACTATCACCTGTAGAAACAATGGTTTCATAATATCCCGGCTCAACACTTTCGCCATTTACACTTGGATTTTTTACACCATGCAGGAATACGAATCTTTACTTTCTGTTGCTGTGCCTTACAAATATCTAAAACTATTGTATCTTCCCAAGGATATTTTGTTGTCATTACAATTTCAGTATCTTCTGTAACATAACTACATTTGGTAAATAAATTCACATAAATTGTATCTTCATTTTGTCCATATACCCATCTTCCGATTCCCGCCATCGTTCGGAATAATTGTGGTGGGCAACACCAACAATCAAATGTATGCCATCTTCTAGAAGACTTATGCTTATATTGTATATTCAATTCTTTTTCATCATTAACTACAAATGGTATTTGTTTGTCTTTTTCTATATGACAATGGATTCGAATAAAAATATCTTGTTAAGGATAGGTTAGATCCCGAAATTCCGGCATTATACATAATCTGTTCTGCCCAATCACCATACTGTGTATCTTCTGTTGTTTCAAGCATTCGCATTGCCCACATAGCTGCACCTATATTAGCACAGGATTCATTATATGCAATTTTATTTGAAGTTCATATTCTGTACCATGAGCCTCATATGTACGGTCTCCATTTTCAGAAAAACCAATAAATGTTGGGCAAACCCCACCCGTAATATAAATTCGTTTTGATATTAAATCATTCCAAATTCGCTTATTTGCTTCTAATAAAGCTTTTCACCTGTTTCAGAATAAACATCAATTGATCCGCTATACAAATAGGTAGATGTAACTGCATGACCAACTGCCTTTGTTTCTTCTCTAAGTAATGTTCTTGTCTGGTTTTGATCTGTACCGTTCCCACTACTGCCTCTCATATTTACAAATATTTCAGCCAATTCAATATCCTTTGGATTTTCTGTCACACGATACAAATCATATAATCCCATTATCTGACTTGGATTAAATCCAAAATTTGCAAGCTCCTTTGGATATGTATGGAATACGCCATATAGATAATCCGAAAATTTTCTCGCTATTTTTATTAAATAATCCTGTCCCGTAATATCATAATGAGCAGCAGCAAGTGTAAAGAAATGACCCGCATTATATAACTCATGATGCTCCATATCAGTCCATCGACCAATATCTGTAAGTGTTACCTGTGTATTTAAATATCCATCCTTCTCCTGATTTAAAGGAATTAATTTTGTATATTTTTCAACAATTTCCAGTACCTTAGGATCATTTGTATTCTGATATACATATAAACAGCCTTCTAAGAACTTATAGCAATCTCCATCCGACCAAATGCTCCCTTCCACTGTCCTTCTCTTACGCCTGCCCCGATTTCAAAATTCAAAAGTCGCGCAGAATTTTCTTCATCTAATAAAGCCTCTAACATACTGTTTATTATTTCCATGTAGTTTTCTGTTCGATGACCCCAAAAACCATTTTGCAATCTACTATTACGAAGGCTAGCAAAATCAAATTTTCTATAGTTTCTCATTTCATTCTCCTTATATTCCTTATGTGCTATTTTATTCATTTACTATAATCTAATTTTAATTTTGGATATTCTGGTTTTCCAACCGTTCCTGCTTCTGGAAGCTTTTCTAGTATTTCTAGTAAATAATCATCTGTTTCTTCCATATGTTTAAATACTTTTTTTCTTAATTCCTCTTTAATCCCCTGATAATAAAAATCATCAGAAAGATTTTTCATTTCATATGGATCGTTTTGCAAATCGTATAATTCATCAATATCCTGTGGAATAAAACTATATTTATAACGTCCTTTTTTATCATTCAATTTCAAAACTATGACCATTATATTTATAATAGTTGCTGTAGATTTCCTGTTCTTCCGATTCACTTATTTGTTTTTTACATATTTTATCTAAGCTTGTTCCATTCTCACAGGAAGTTCCTGCGAAATCAAAAAAAGTCTGTGCAATATCAAGTGTATTACAATAAGTATCACATTTTAGTTCCATTCTCGCAGTTATTCAAATCTTTGCAAAATAATAAAGGCGTACGAATAACATCTTCGTAGCAATACGCATGCTTATCAAATTTTCCATGATTTCCCAACATTTCTCCATGATCTGATGTAAAAATCACTCTTGTTGGTCTTCCCCTGAACATTCCTTTGCTTTTTCTAATATCTGTCCTATAAAATAGTCCATCATCGTAATAGAACCATAATATGCACAATTGTTTTTCCACTCTTTTCATCAAAATATTCTGTATCAATACTTGGCCACCATTTTCTCGTCTGATACCATGGTTTATTTAAGAAATTATCATTTATACTTTCTGGCAACGGAATATCTACATCGTCATACATACTATAAAATGGCTCTGGATTAGAATTTGGAAAATGTGGACCTACTAATGAGGCTGTCAGACACCACGGCTCATTTTTATTTTTTTCAAGATAATCTAAAGCTTTTGTATAACTTTATATTCATATCTTTCTTCAATAGAATCTAATTTTTTATAAAATGGTAAATATTCATCATCTGAAACTTTTGATTTTCTTAAATCCTCATCTGCTTTTAATTGTCCTCTCTCTGTAACTGGTGGCTGTGGAATTCTTGTTTCATGTTTTACTCTGTCACTTTCAATCCTGCAAATATCAAACTCAACTCCCTTGTCTGTTGACTGCCAATCTAACCCAAGATGCCACTTTCCAAAATATCCAACTCTTCTCCCAGTATCCTTCATTGCATCTAACCAAGTAAATGCTGAATTTGGAAGATATTCCTGTCTTGAACCTCCCACATCACAATTATCTATAACACCACTTTGATGTGGATACAATCCCGTCATAATACTTCCTCTTGCTGGTGTACATAATGGACAAACCGTATAGCTATTTGTAAAATCAACGCTATACTGTGCAAGGTTGTCCAAATTAGAAGTTTTCACTATCTTATTTCCATGGAATCCAACACAATCAGCTCTCCACTGATCTGTAAATATAAATAAAATATTGTCTTTTTTGCATAATAATTCCATCCTTCCTCTTTTATATTTCTGGAGTTCCAATATTCCATGGGGTATCATATCCTGGTGTTGCTTCATAAATACTATCTACCAAATATCTGTAATGTTGTAATTTAATACTTTCATACTCTTTATCATTCCACAAATTATTTCGTTCTAAAGGATCCTTATTCAAATCATACATTTCACCATATGGCCGATTCACATAATGAATTGTCTTTATACCATCTGAAATAATTCCACGAATTTCCCCTGCTTCCATATAAATATATGGTCTCTTTTTAATTTCTTTTGTTTTATCCCAATAACCTACATACGAATAATTTGACATATGTGAATCTAATTTTGTCTCAGAAATCTCCATACAGGTTGCAGCAACATCGATATTTAAAACATCATCCTTTATATGAACTCCTTCAAAATCTTTTATAGGTGGTTTCACAAATAAAGGTACCCTCATTAATGATTCTTCTAGACATTGTAGCTTTTCAACAAGCCCATAATCTCCCATAAAATCGCCATGATCCGATGTATAAATAATTACCGTATCATCATAAGCATTATACTTTTTCAAAACTTCTAAAACTTCTCAATTTTTTCATCTATGAGTGTAATATTGGCATAATAAGACCGCTTTGTTTTTAAAAATTGTTCTTTTGTATAATCTTTTAAATAAATCTGAGAATACATTCCCATATTTCTAAATTGAGGGCCCTTTTGTTCTAAATCTTCATATGTACTCTCCGAAAATTCCATATCATTTAGTTCATACATATCTGCATATTTTGTACCTTCTAAATCATAAGGATGATGTGGTCCCGGAAAAGATAACGTAAAAACCATGGTTGCTTATTTTCTGTATCTGACAAGCGATTTTCCATCCACTCCCTTACCTTTGTCTCCAATAAAATTATCAATATGATATTTTATTTCTCCCTTCAAGTTCCCCCCGCTAATTAGATTTTTTTCATATAAACTATCTGGTTCAATTCCATTTTCTTTTAAATAATCAAGATAAACGCCTAACTGTTCTTTAGGTGCCGTTGGAAAATGACCATCCACTATCATTTCATAGTCATAGCCTTTATCTATTGTTGATTCTGCAAAATGTTGTTTACCTACAACAGCTGTATAATATCCATTTTCTTTTAATCGTTTCATAAATGTTTTTTCTGTGTCAGGTAAATAACTAATATATGCAGGTACCTGACACTGACTAGGAAACTTCCCCGTCATTATACCTGCTCTAGATGGTACACATGATGGATTTGAACATCTTCCATTCTCAAAAAAATACACTGTTTTCTATTAATTTATCCAAATTTGGTGTAATTACTTTTGGTTTACACACCCCATAGTGTCATATCGTTGCTGGTCTGTCATTATAAAAAATAATATTAGGTCTTTTTTCATATTCTCTTTCCTTTCCGACAAATAGATATATGCAACTAATCATCATTTCTATCTAAAAACTTCCTTTTTCTCCTTAAGACAATTTTCCATCTTTTCAATATCCGGTTGATTTTCAACATCACCTACTACTTCTGTGACCATTGCTCCTGCAATTCCTCCCATTTTGCCACAGATTTCTAAATTACAATTTGATAATATTCCACTTAGAAAACCCGCATTAAATGCATCACCTGCTCCAATGCTTTCTACGCATTTACAAGGATATGGTGGAATAAAATAATATTCTTTTTTGTGATATATATAGGCACCATTTCCACCATCTTTTATTGCAACAATAACATTGGGATTATTTTGTTGTAATATAGAAATCATATCCTCTTTTCTAGAAACACCTAAAAGACACTGTCCTTCCTCTACCCCCATTTCAACAATATCCGATTCAAATAATATCTGTTTAAAAAGGCGCATAATCTGGTTCTTCCAAAGTTTTTTCGAATATTTGGATCAAAGCTAACTAGAACATTCTTTTTTCGAGCAAATTCTATTGACTTAATAATGGTATCTTTACAACTTTGTGAAAGAACTGGTGTAATTCCTGTTATATGGAATATTTTACAATTTTCAAAATAAGATTCTTCTATATCATTTGGCTTCATATGACTTGCTGCAGACCCTTTTCGATAATAAAATACCTTCGTGGCATCTGTTTCCATTTGTTTAACCATAAGCCCTGTAGGATGTTCTTCATCCCAAATAACCTTAGAACAGTCTACTCCCTCTGATTGAATTTCTCGCAAAATCAACTCTCCAAACTCATCTTTCCCAAGTCTACTAATCCATCCCGCAGTATGTCCTAATTTTCTTACTCCCATAGCAACATTACTTTCTGCTCCAGCAATACGAATATTTAAATTACGCTTATAGCGTAACATTCCCATCTTCTGGTACCATTGCTACCATTGTTTCACCTATTGTAATTAATTCTGGCATTTTTACCTTCACCAACCTTCTATATTATTGCATATATGATATCATACATGTTATTTGTGTGCCAATATCTAAAATTCATATATTTTATAATCTATTTTTAGTAATTATTTCTTCCATTCCTTTTCATGAAAACATTAATACTTAAACTATAAAAGGAGATTATTGCACCATATTCATAATCTCCTTTTCAAAATATCATTTTTATTTACTTTACAACTTAATAGAAATTCTCTGCACTGTATAATACTCTTCTAAGCCAATTCTAGAGCAATCTTTTCCAATTCCACTTTGTTTACAACCACCATGTGGAAGCTGATATGCATAAAATGGTTCATTAACGCATACACTACCAGCATCAATTTCCTGCGATAACTTCATTGCCATCGATAAATCTTTTGTATATACATAAGCAGCAAGACCATACTCCGTATCATTTGCCATAGCCACAATATCTGCCTCATCATTAAATGAATATATTGGCATAATTGGACCAAAAATTTCTTCCTGATAAACACGCATTGTTTTGTCTACATTTACTAGAACTGTTGGCTCATAGAAGAAGCCTTCTCTTTCTGCTCTCTTGCCACCTCTATATATTTTAGCACCTTTACTTACAGCATCTTCTACTAAGCTTTCCATATTATGTAATGCTTTTTCATTTACAAGTGGACCAACAAGATGTTTTCCTTCATCATTTCCGGAACCAAGTTTAATCTCATCCATAAAACTGTTCACACCAGCCATAAACTCATCTAAAACACTTTCGTGAACAAAAATTCTATTTGGTGCAACACATACCTGTCCTGTATTTCCAAACTTTCCATCTGCAGTACATACACCTGCATTAAAAGCATCTGCATCTTTCATTACAATAACAGGAGCATTACCTCTAATTCCAAAGAATAATTCTTAATAGACGTTGAACTTTGTTCTACTAATTTTTTCCAGTTCCAGTTGATCCTATCATTGTTACCATGCTAGGAATCGTACTCTCATTCATAACTTTTGAGACAACGGCACCGCTACCTACTACAATATTCACAACTCCATCTGAATTCCAGCTTTTTTAACTGCTTCACCGACAAGCATTGTTGCCAACGGCGTATCAGAAGAAGGTTTTATCACACATGTACAACCACTTGCTAAGATTGGTCCCAATTTGTATCCAACATTCAATAATGGGAAATTCCAAGCTAAATGGCATACTACAACTCCCAAAGGTTTTCTAATCAGCATATTTATATGTTGATTATCATAATCAGGTACTATCTCACCATTTAATCTTTTAACCTCTTCGTTATAATACTTTAAGCAATCTGGTAACATATCAAAATCATACGACGCAACATCTGCAGCTTTACCGGTTTCACTAATTAAACAAGATACTATTTTTTCTTTTTCTTCATCTAAAACATTAACTAACTTTTGAATATAAACTTCTCTTTCAGCAAAGCTTTTTTAGACCAGCTTTCAAACGCCTTTTGAGCACTCTCTAAAGCTTTTTGTGTTTGTTCTTCTGTTGCAGTTGGAATAACCTCAAGACCTTTTTTCCGGTAGTAGGATTAATTACCTCTAATGGCTTTCCATCTCCCTCTACAAGTTCTCCAGCAATTAATTGTTTAAACATATTTTCCTCCCTATTAAAACCATCTTTTTTGTACTTGTATGATATCATTCGTGTTATATGTTTAGCAATGTAACTTATACCTAATAATATTTTATTTTATTGTGCAATTTTAACATTTTTTATCAATACTTCTTGCAATCTCCATTAACTGCTAATAATACAAATCCATTTTCCTTATAATGATCAATGACATTTTCCTTCGATAACTTATAATATTCTGATGAAGTAGTTGTTGACTGAACGCCGGTTACTGTTGCTCCTTCATATGGCATTCCTGCTTTTATTCCAATTTGTGTCCAAATATCCTTATTAATAAAATCAGATCCTGACATTTCGACTAGCAGGTCCATCCCCACAACCTTTTCACATAAAACTGTTTTTCTTGAAATATAAGTACTATCTGGTAATGATCCTGGTACAAAAATGTCCTGAGCTACTATATTCACTAAATACGCACCTCCAAATTAATATCTTAGATATAATTATACACATTTTTAAACACTTTTATTAAATTTAATACTTTTTAACCATTCATTTAAATATTTATTTTAACCACACCGCAGAATCCCTCCTTTCTTTTTATCGTTGGTTACCACCTGGTTACTTCTTCAAAAAAGCCCCTAGAAACACCCATTTTACGTACTCCGGTTGCTTCAGGTGCAGCAGGTGGTCATGGTTATGGATTGATGTCGTTTTTATGCGCAGACATGAATTCCGGTATATCAACAGTATTGGATATTTTAGATTTCAATCAAAAAATTGAAGACGCATATCTCGTTGTGACTGGTGAAGGAAAAATGGATTATCAGAGTCAATTTGGAAAAGTGCCCTACGGAATCGGAATGCGATGTAAAGCTGCTAAAGTTCCATGTATTGCAATCAACGGAAGTCTTGGAGAAGGATCAGATGTAATGTTCGAATATGGTATCGATTCGATGATTACGACTGTAGACCGTATTGAATCATTAGATGAAGCTTTTGAGTCAGCTGCATCATCATGCTATTCTGCTGCTGTACGTGCCTTCCGACTGATTCGCATTGGAATGAACATCTAAATATAAAATTTCTGTCCCAAAATTACAAATGATATTAAAAAAATGTTGACTGTCTCAAGCTTTTACGCTTATGACAATCAACATTTTTATTATATGATCCTCCATACAAACCGTTCTATTTTGTTACAACCGTATGGAAAGATCAAATCGGATATTGTGATTCTTCGTTGCCATATCTCATCACCTTGCCTCCCTATCTTCTCCCTGCCTTTGCTTGGCTTCGAAGTTTCATATAACAGAAATATTCATAGCCCTTAGCATTGGCTCGGATGTCATGATTGAAAGTGACACGTTCTTTATCATAGTCTCCGACTAATTCAATTATCGTTGCACCACCACCCATGATATAAAATCTCATCAGTTCTGAATCATATCCATAATTGCGAAGCTCTGCAAAGATTTCATCTGCATATTCCTTAACAGCCTGCTCCATCAGCTTCTGATATTCAGCTCCCACATCTGCATTTCCAAAACGGAGATAATTTTCAATAATCTCTGCCGGAATCTCTTTGTTCTTCTCATTCAGGATCAAATTTCTGATTTTCATAAAGCACTGGTTCACTCCAAGTTTCACTGTCCAGGACTTTGTTTCAGAAGCTTTTCCGTTATTCAGAATCATTACGTTCATTGTGCCGTTTCCAATGTCTGCCACCATGTTCATACCTTTAAATTCTTCTAGATTCTCTGCAATGGCAGCATAACACTGTGGCATAACCGTACAATCATCAATATCCACCACATATCTCTTACCGGCATATCTGTAATCCAAGTGTCTGTTCTGCAGCATATATCTTCTGAAATCTTCTCTGGGTCTGAAACCATTTCAGCGGAAGCCCTACTGCAAGATGAATCTTTGCAGTATTAAGCCCTCTGGCTTTCAGTTTCCTTTGCAATAGCCGCAAGTGTCAGTACATAATTATCTTCATCCTCATGCTTATCTGCCACAAAGTCCTTGTGTCCGTCTCCAAGAATATAATAAGCTCCGTTGTACTCCACATAATCCTTGCTAATGGTTGGCTCGCTCATACTCTTGTTACCGATGTCGGAAAACAGGTTCTAGCTGTTTTAAAGTTTCCATATCCTGCATCCACACCTAAAATAATTGTTCCGTTCATATTGTATTCTCTTAAATTCGTCATAAAATTTGTCCTCTCTTTCTTCTTAATGATTGCAATACACAATATCGTGTAATACGATTTCCTCTGCTGCTGTCTGGTTCAATATTCCAAGCCGAACTAATAACCTGTATCTCTCTAAATGGTTCTCTTCCATATAATGTTTCCACAAGTCACCGAACTTACCCGAAAATGCATTTACATCTTCACCTTCCATAACAAGATTAGGATATAATAATCCATCAATCTCTATATAAGTTCCACCTAATAAAGCGGACATTCCGGAATCCGCTTCGCCTGCTTCCTCATAACCACAAACTGCTACGCCATTTGCGGTTACATAATGATTGTTCCTTGCTCATTATTTTGTACCTCTTTTCCTGTACTGATCTAATATCATCTTCCCCTGCCTTTTCTCACAGGTACAATTGCCTGTTGCTCATGCCAGTCCTTCACAAAGCGGTTCGATTAACTCTACCTTCTGCTTTGGTGTAAAGTCTGGTGGAAGTACTTTGACAAGGAATCGGCGTTAATCTTAATCTGTTCTCTGGTTCGGCTTTTCCTCCCCAAGAACTTCATACATCATATCCATGTCCAATCTCCCTGACTGGCTCATTCTCTTCATTCGATTTGCTTGTGATAGGGATGGTGTACATTGTTCCAGATCCATAACAGCATGAAGTTCATACTGTTCCTCTTCCTTTAGATAAGAAAGTTCTACAGCAATGGTAAAAGCAATTTTTCCATCATCCACCATATCAAGAATCTTTGGTATCAGATTTGTAAGTCTCACATATCTCTTGATTTGAGCCACACTCTCTCCCACCTGCTTAGCCAACAATTCATTACTTCTTTCCAAAAGACCTGACTTGGCTCAACTTGAGCCGAAGTAATATCTGTCCTCTGTCCCTGCCTGTTCATAGCTTCCAACTTCATCTTGTAGGCATATGCTTTTTCACTTGGTTTGATATGCTCCTCTGTGTTACTGTCCACCATTGTGATTACTGCCTGATTATCATCTAAGTCTCTACCACAACTGGAACATCTGTAACTCCTGCCCATGCACAGGCGCTTTCGTCTATGTCCCGATATCAGTTCATAACCTTCTCCGTTGGGATTCGGTCTTGCTAGAAGTGGAACAAGAACTCCCTCTGTTTCAATACTTCTCATCAGCTCACACAACTCTGTATTCTCTTCCACCTTAAATGGATGATTTGCAAAATCATGAAGCTGATTTAAATTCAATAATTTAATTTCGTCCATCGTTACCTCTCTTTCTAAACGTAAGAAAGCCGTCCACTCTCAATTTCTTGAAAATGAACGGCTCATGCCTATTACTCTTATTTAGTTAGATAACGATCTTATGTGTTCCGAGACACCACATCGAGAACTACTGACACATTTACACCATCCAAAAACTGCCTTTTTGTACGTTTTTCGGTCACTCTGTGAGAAAGCAAAATGTCTCTCAAAGTGCCGGAAGTCGAGAAGTTTTACAAACTTCCCCGACTCGCGGGCAGTCGTCGAATTCCGCATAAACACAGGCTTTACAGCCAGTTGTTTCTTCGGAACTCTCCTCGTTGCCTTCGCGCAAATCAAGGATTCTTACATATTGGTCCGATGTAGTGCAACTATTGTCTCAACATGAAACGTCGAAGGAAACATATCGACACAACAGATCTTTTTCACTTCATATCCTCTCGCCTGTAAAACTTCAAGATCTCTTGCCAGACTGGTCGGCTTGCAGGAAATATAAACCATCTGAGGCACATTGTAACGAACGATTTTTTCCAAAGCTTTTGGATTGATTCCGTCCCTTGGTGGATCAAGTACAATATAATCCGGCTTTTCTTCAATGCTGTCAATGACTTTGAGCACATCCCCTGCGATAAACTCGCAGTTATGTAAACCATTTAACTGTACATTCTCTTTGGCTGCTTCCACTGCTTCCTCAATGATCTCCACACCGATCACTTTTTAGCTACCGGAGAAAGCATCTGTGCGATCGTTCCGGTTCCGGGAATACAGATCGAATACAATTTTACCATGCTCCGCAATATCTGCGTCTGTTCCGCTTGAAGTGCATCTC
>VOFB01003430.1_pt1 | contig 22734 bp, 53 predicted proteins | sample 5384141 | NCBI WGS metagenome assembly VOFB01 (sample SAMN12384721, study PRJNA508395) | human gut metagenome | isolation source: healthy gut A | host: Homo sapiens | reverse complement strand
TCAGTATACTTCGTTCAGTTACGTATGTGCTATGTAAGGAAAATGGATTACAGCAGACAGGAATGTGAGCGATGAAAATCTTCCGATTTAGTAAAAAATGAGTCAGGGTTATCAGAATGAAAAAAGACTGCTACAGGTTCTAGACCTTTCCACGCTACGAAGACACCGAACCGAGGTTTATACTGGATTTGGCAAAATATATGAAAAGAATACGCAGAGGTGACGGTATTGGTACCGGCAGCGCCCTAAGCCAACAGATACAGAGGTGCTGGAGGGTGTGTCCGTGATAAGGTACCACTATTTTCCGGTTCATTCATTAGAAACATTATGTTATCCGAGAACAATCGTACCCAGAATCAGAAAAAAAAAAGTCAGGCCTTCTGGTTCCAGGCTTTTGACATGTCATTATGGGTGCATCTTTTTAAAATGAGAAAGTCCTATATGACATTGTTCAGGCAAACTGGCTGATTCCACAGGGAATGTCAGTCGTTCTTAAAAACCGTATATTGAATGACTGGACATGGTGCAGATGTGACTTCACTGAATCATGGACTGTTAAAAAAATTAAAAAAAAGATGCTTAAAAAATGCATGGGGCGTTACTAGCGGTATCCCGAAGCCTTTGATGGACGTATTGGATGGCATTTATAAGAATGAAAATCAGGCGGTAATTTCCAGGGGTGCGATACTTCACTTTTCGGACGGCAGTATCGTGAAAAGAAAAATATTTTGGACAGGGAAATCAAAAAGGTACTTTTATTTGTCGGACGACTGGCAGAAAAAAAAGGAGTGTGCTATGCCATTGAAGCATTGAAAATGTAGAGGATGCAATGCTTGTGATTGCCGGTGACGGACCGTTAAAGGGAAGAACTGCAAAGACAGGCTGACAAAGTCATGCGGGAAACCGGAAAAAATTGTTTTTCTGGGGGCAAAAACACATGAGGAATTAAAAAATTATCTTCACGGCAGATTTATTGTAATGCCCAGCATTACGGCAAAAGACAGGAGACAAAAGAAGGCTTCGGGCTGTGATACTGGAGGCATTTGCTTCTGGGCTTCCGATTGGCAAGCCGCTCGGGGGGATTACGGATATTGTAAAGACGGTGTCAACGGCTTCCTTGTTACAGAAAAGGATGCCGGTGGCATGGCAAGGCTGAATAGACAGGCTCTTGAAAGATGAGAAATCTATAATAAAATGCAGACAGAGGCAAAAAAGTCGGCTCAACAGTAGCAGTACAGGCAGATAGCGGCACGTTGTACACAATTTTAAGATAATATGATATCAGGGGTGTGTGCGCAGCACAGTAACAATCCGCAGGTATCATAGCAGGGGATGTCCCGGCATCGCAAAATAGAAAAAATGGAGATTGGAATATGGGAAACTGGACGAACAGCTGATTCAGCTGATAAATAATGAAATAAAGGGAAAAAGGCGGAGGATTTGAGGAGTTTGTACACTGGCATCTGAAGTGGTACAGCCGGTTGTAAAAAGTGTTTCCGAAAAATGAAACATTATAAAAAGGCAGTGAAGCAGATTCTGGTGCGGATGTATCAGAAGATTGAAATGGCGAGATGAACCAGATCGAGAATGGATGGGCGGTTTGCGCTGGGGTGTTCGGAAAAAAGAGGTATCAAGAGAACAGCAGCGGCAAAAAAGAAACACGGCAGGCAGGAACCGGTAAAGAGATGAAGAAAGTTTACAAAAAAGGCGCCGGACAGAGAACAGAACAGGATGAACTGATTGCGGCGATGGCGGCCTTTGCAAAAATTGCCAGGATGACCAGCCGGAGGAACAGGTGGAACTGCCGGAAGAAGTGCAGTCTTTTTTGAACCGGACAGCCTAAAGAACAGGATTTGCAGGACACCAGAATTACAGATGAAATAACACAGCCGGCCGGCCGGCAGCAGGAAAACAGCAGATATCAGCCAGACAGGACCGGCAGCGCAGAAATCCGATGAAAACCGGCAGGACAGACAGCACAGGTCAAGAAGAACTTCCGATGGAAGATGATGAAACGGAAGACATTGAAGGATTTTCGCGCTGGAAAGTGACGGGACGAAGATGAAACGAGATGAATTTGAGGAAGAACCGATCAGATGTCAGCAGTTTCTGGAACGACCGCAGCAATGTAAAAAAATACTCATTGCTGCCATTCCGTGTGAATAATAGCAGTTATCGTTGTTGTGGTACTGTTAGCAGGCGGAAAAAAGAAACAGCCGGTATCGGTGAATCACAGTATGTCAACCACGGCAAAACAGACAGAAAACAACAACTGGCACACAGACACAGTGTCTTCACAGACACAGACAGTCCGGTCAGAAACACAGGAACAGACGGAACGGACGACAGCACATCAAACGGAAGAACAGACGACAAAAAGACACAGTCATCAACAAGAGCAGCGACAACACAGCGGACACAAAAACAGGACAGCACTGAAAGTCCGGAAAAAAACGGGTGATTCGGAGATAACAATACACAGGAAGATACAGAACCAGCCACAGAGGAAAAAGAAGACAAAAAGAACCGGAAACACAGCGTCCGCAGAAGAAAAAACAACACCGGAAGCAACAGGAGGCAACACAGAATAATACAAAAGCAACAATTAAAAAACAGTAAATGGAATATAAAAAATGGGAAGCCGCAGTCAGGAGCTTCCCATTTTTGTTCGATAATACATAAAAACTGTACTATATTTACCAATATATGATTTTAACGTGAAGGTTTATGAGAATAAAGAGTGGGTCTGGGGATACCAGGGAGCATGAAGCTTTGGATGGATATGATCCCTATTCCAACAGTAAGTCCTGTTCAGAACTGGTGACGCATAGTTATATTCATTCCTTTTTTGAAGCAGATGGAACAGCAGTATCTAAAGCAAGAGCAGGTAATGTAATTGGAGGCGGTGATTTTGCAAATGACCGTATTATTCCAGACTGTGTCAGAGCAGCGATAGAGAAGCAGCCAATCATTGTCCGGAACCCGTATTCTACAAGACCATATCAGCATGTATTGGAGCCGCTGGCCGCTTATTTGATGATTGCAGAGAAACAGTATAACGATAAAAGTTATGCGGGATTTTATAATGTAGGACCGGATGAAAAAGATTGTGTTACAACAGGAGAGCTGGTCGATTTGTTCTGTAATACCTGGGGAAGGGAGCTGTTGGGAAAATCGTTTTGACGGAGGTCCCCATGAAGCGAACTTCCTGAAATTAGACTGTTCAAAAATTAAAGAATGTTTTTGGATGGAAACCGAAACTGGGTGTGAGTGAAGCGATTCAGATGACGGTGGAGTGGACGAAATGCTGGATGTCCGGTGGGGACATTGAGGCGTGTATGGAACAACAAATACGGACTTTCTTTGAAGAATAAGAAAAATGGGACAAGATTTGGTGAGGAGTAATGAGATGTTTGAAAAAATGACAGAGAAACAGGCAAGAGAAGAGATTTTATTGGCGGTAAAAGAATATTGTGATACCTTTCACAATAAGAAGCAATATAAAGAGGGAGATCGGATTCCGTATGCATCACGGGTATATGACAGTGAAGAGATGTCTAATTTGGTAGACAGTTCTTTGGAATTCTGGCTGACTTCGGGCCGCTATACGGATCAGTTTGAAAAAAACAGTTGGGTGAGTATCTAGGCGTGAAGTATGTGAGTCTGGTGAATTCCGGCTCATCAGCTAATTTGCTTGCATTTATGGCACTGACTTCACCATTGCTTGGTGACAGGAGAATATGCAGAGAGATGAGATTATTACAGTAGCCTGTGGATTTCCGACAACGGTAGCACCGGCTATTCAGTATGGCGCAGTTCCGGTATTCGTGGATATGACAATTCCGCAGTATAATATTGATGTGGATCTGCTGGAGCAGGCACGTTCTGAGAAAACGAAGGCGGTTATGATTGCTCATACATTGGGAAATCCATTTGATTTGGAGAAAGTGAAAAGATTCTGCGAAAAATATCAGTTATGGTTGATTGAGGATAACTGCGATGCGTTGGGGTCCCGGTATACAATAGACGGTGTGGAAAAATTTACGGAACGATCGGAGATATCGGAACTTCCAGTTTTTATCCACCGCATCATATGACAATGGGAGAAGGCGGCGCTGTTTATACTGCGAATCCGTTATTAAATAAGTGTATCCGTTCTTTCAGAGATTGGGGACGGGATTGTGTATGTCCATCCGGCCGTGATAATCTCTGTGGACATCGTTTTGACCGTCAGTACGGAGAACTTCCGGTTGGATATGATCATAAATATGTATATTCTCATTTTGGATATAATTTAAAGGCAACAGATATGCAGGCTGCCATAGGATGCGCACAGCTCAAAAATTCCCGTCATTTGTTGAAAAACGCCGTCATAATTTTGAGCGTTTGAAGGAGAAACTTGCAGGACTGGAGGAGAAAATCATCCTTCCAGAGGCAGAGGAACACTCAAGACCAAGCTGGTTTGGGTTCCTGATTACTTGTAAGGAAGGCGTCAGCAGAAACCAGGTTGTAGAGTATATTGAGAAGCAGGGAGTGCAGACCCGTATGTTATTTGCGGGGAACCTGGTTAAGCATCCATGTTTTGATGAGATGAGAGAAAGCGGCGAGGATATCGCGTGGTCGGTAATTTGAATGTGACGGATCGGATTATGAAAGATACTTTTTGGGTAGGTGTCTATCCGGGTATGAGCGATGAGATGATTGACTATATGGCGAAGACGATTCGTACAGCTGTTGAAAGATAGGAAGAGGAATTGGAAAAAAGCTGATAAAAAGATCGTGGCAGTATTGCCGTTGTCAATAACAGATGAAAAAGTGACAGTATTGTGTGAATTTATAAAATTCGGCCTTGTTGGTATTTCCAATACCGTGATTTCCTATGTTGCCTATGTGGTTTGCGTTTATGTCGGTATCCATTATTTTGGAGCCAATGCGATCGGTTTTGTAATAAGTGTGCTGAACTCCTTTTTACTGGAATAATAAGTATGTTTTTACCTGTCAGGAGGGCCAGAAACGGTCCTGGCTTCCTGCGTTGCTTAAGACATGTGTTTCTTATGGCACTACCGGAATTGTACTTGCATCGCTGCTTTTTTGTATCTGTGGGTGGATGTGCTTGGGATATCAGAATATCTTGCACCGTTATTAAATTTAATTATAACGATTCCGCTGAATTTTGTGTTGAATAAATTATGGGCATTTAAGACAAAAGACAATACTTAGGTTATGTTTAGAAGGATGAGAAGATGAAAAAATTAGTATACTGGTTCCGTGTTATAATGAAGAAGAAAATGTAATTCCGCTCAGCAATGCGTTGGTCGAGATGCTTCAAAGGGATTTGCCGGCTTATGATTATGAAATTGTGTTTATTGATAATTGTTCAAAAGATTCAACGAGGATAAACTGCGGGTGATTTGCCGCAAAAACCCCAAGATCAAAGCAGTACTCAACGCTAAGAACTTTGGGCAGTTTAACTCGCCGTATTATGGAATGCTTCAGACTACCGGGGATTGTGTGGTATTGATGTGCTGTGATTTTCAGGATCCCATAGAGATGGTACCGGAATTCGTGAAATCCTGGGAGGAGGGATATAAAATTGTATCCGCAATTAAAACGACAAGTAAAGAGAATAAGATTATGCGGTTCCTGCGGAGCTGCTACTATAAATTGATCAAGAAAATGTCAGATGTTGAACAGATTGAACATTTTACTGGTTTCGGTTTATATGACCGCTCTTTCATCGAGGTACTCAGAGAATTGGATGATCCGACTCCTTTTTTTGAGAGGGATTGTTGCGGAATTGGGATATAAAAGAAAAAATATTGCGTACGAACAGCAGAAAAGGCGTGCAGGTAAGACACATAATAACTGGTATTCTTTTTATATGATGCCGCGATGCTGAGCTTTGCGTCATATACAAAGATAGGTCTTCGTATCGCAAACAATAGGCGGATTTTTATGTGCAGGTATTAGTTTTGTCATTGCAATCATTTATTTGTTATACAAGCTGACACACTGGTATTCGTTTTCAGCCGGAGTTGCTCCACTGATCATAGGACTTTTTATGATGGGAGGAATTCAATTGTTCTTTGTGGGATTGCTTGGCGAATATATTATGAGTATCAACACCAGGGTGATGAAGAGACCGTTGGTGGTGGAAGAAGAGCGAATTAATTTTTAAACAGTTGCCCGGAGGAAATCTGCATATTATGATTTCTTCCGGGCAATCTGCATGTAGGATTTTGACAAGATCAATGGCAGGAGACTGAAAATTAGTCATGAGGAATCCTTTCTTTTTAGTTTAGTGGATTATTGTTGTGGTGACTTTATTTTACATCAAAAATGAAAGAGATTCCTTATATTTTGGACATTTTTTTAAAGTTGTTTATAATCCAACGGGGCTATGAAAAGTGACGGTGGATAAAACTGCGGAAACTCAAGAATTTACCTGTTGTTTACTTGACATTTGTTTGTTATAATATCGTTGAAATACAATGATGATAAAGCCGTGATCATTCAGAAACTGTTATGAAGTTTGAACAAATTGAATGGTTACGTAATAATATGCACAGAGGAAGGATAAAAATGCAGGAAAATGTCATCGACGAAAAAAAATCGAGAATAATGAGCTGAGTGAAAAAAGCAGGTTCGGCTTTTGGCGGAGCAAGTAGAGGATGTTCAGAAAGATAAGAACTCAGGTGATAAATTGCGGAATATCTTAAAGGTTACCGGAACAGTACTGACTGTAATACTTGTTCTTTTCTCTATACTCATTTATCGAAGCGTAAAATGGATGCTCAGGACCTGGAGTAATCTCAGTATGGAAGAAATTGTTTTTCATCTGAAATCACCGTTACAGGGGACAGACAGTGATTTGATTTGGGGTATATTGGTTCTTGCCTGGCGGTAAGCATTTTGGCAACTGCAATTGTTGTGATATTTTTTGTATGGATTCGCCATAACAAGAAAATTTATTATACAACGATGTCTTTATCATGCATTGTGTCTGTTTTGTTGGGCTATTTTTCAATTCGATATGCATGGAATACTCTGGAGGTTTCCGGCTATGTGAGCGATCAAAATACATATTCAAGTTTTATTGATGAGCATTATGCAGATCATTCAATGATAGATATTGCCTTTCCGGAGGAAAACGTGATTTGATTTATATTTTCCTCGAGTCTATGGAGAATACTTATGCAAGTCAGGAAGCAGGGGGAGCATTTGAACAAGACCGGATTCCTGAATTGACGAAATTGTCACTTGAGAATGAGAATTTTCAGGTGCAGAAAATTGTCTGAACGGGGGAGATGCACGGAAAGGTTCAACCTGGACCATGGCAGCCTTGTTCTCTCAGACAACAGGAATGCCGTTATTGATTCCAATAGATATGAATGCTATGAGTACACAGGATGTATTTATGCCCGGCGTGACTTCTCTTGGGGATATTCTGGAACGGGAAGGCTATCAACAGGCATTTGTGCTTGGATCGGATGCTACTTTTGGAGGAAGAAGATTATATTTTGAGCAGCACGGTAATTATGATATCTATGATTATAATTATTCCATAGAGAATGGTGAGATCCCGGGAGATTACCATGTGTGGTGGGGTATGAGGATGAAAAGCTTTTTGAACATGGAAAAGCAAGACTGAATGAACTTGCTGCTTCAGGAAAACCATTTAACTTTACTATGTTAACGGTTGATACCCATTTTGAAGATGGGTATCCGTGTTCATGATGTGAAGACCAGTTTGACGATCCGTATTCTAATGTTATGGCATGTTCCAGTAAGCAAGTTTCGTAATTTGTTGCATGGATTCAGCAACAACCTTTTTATGAAAATACAACAATTGTGATTTCAGGTGATCACCTTACGATGGACAGTGATTATTGTGAGGATATTGATTCTTCTTATGAACGCAAAGTATATACCACTTATATTAATGCGCCTATTCAGCCTGAGAGGACAACCTATCGTGAATTCTGTACTTTTGACGCTTTCCTACAACTTTGGCAAGTCTGGGAGTTCAGATTGACGGAAATCGGTTAGGCTTGGGAACAAATCTGTTTGCGGATATGGATACATGGACAGAAGTTTATGGATATGAGAATTTGAACAGGAATTGACTAAAAGTCTGAAGTTATGGAAAAACTGACGGAGGATATCATAACTGTTACCGCTGATCTTTCTATAGAAGGTGATGCAGAAGATACAGGAACTTTTGAAGTTATGGTTCAAAACTTGGAATGTGGAAGAGAAATTAAGGAAATCAAAGGATGTGTATGGACGGATGAAGAGAAGAAGGATCAGCAGTGGTATGATGGTGAAAAGAAGCCCGATGGTTCTTATGTGATTTCGGTTCCGGTAGCGGATTTTAATTATAAGAGCGGTATTTATAATGTTCATGTTTACATGGAGACGGAATCGGGAGTGCAGTTACTTGTCGGTACTGTAAATACAACACTAGGAGACGGGGTGCTTTCTGAAGTTCCGACGCCTGCCATTTGTGCTGAGGTGGATGTCAAACCATATGATTACAAAACAGGGAAATTCGAAGTAGTGGTGGATCAGCTTATGACGGATGAAAATATTCAGTCCGTTCGTTGTGCAGTGTGGTCGGCGGACGATCAGAGCGACTTGAAATGGTATGAAGCACAGAAAAGACAAGACAGTTCTTATCTGATGAAGGTTTGGGCAAGAGATTTTTTATTATCAGGAGGGTGACTATCATATCCATATTTATATCATTGATGAACAGGGAGATACATACAGATGATCTGCGAAACGCAAGGAAGCATAGGCTGAGAACAGTGTTAAACACCGTTAAGGAAAAACGTAAGGAGGTATTAATACTATTTAAAGGGTGTTTTGGGAATGAGTATGCTATAATATGACGCGAGGCTTGTTAATAAAAAGACTGTTAGGCGGGGAGGAGGATTTACTTGAAACGTGCAAGAGTAGCAGCATTTTGTATTGTTCTGGCGTTGTGTTTCAATGGATGTACGGAAAAACAAAAAGCATACGGACAAAAGTAATCGTGTTTCGGACGGCAAGGTTGTGTCTGATGTGCCGCAAGCCAGCGGAGAGGGAAGCCCTTCAACTGAACAGATAGATTTGACAAAAAGTAAAGAGTACAAAGTTGGTGAGACTATTAACATAGCGTCTGATGGTAAGGAATATGAGTTGCTGATTGAAAAGGCAGAATATACGGAGAAAAGAGATGAATATACTCAGGATCCGGAGTATGTAGTTTTGATTACATATACATATAGGAATTACTCGAATGAGACACTGCTGATAGATGATATGCGTTTTCAATTAATGGATTCAACACAGAAAGAGTTATATGAGTCTTATTATTTTGCGGAGATTCAGATACCGCAGCCGTTGGAGAAAGGAGAAGAATGCACAGCACAGGTAGCCTATGCTATGGAGGAGAAAGCACAGGATTTTCTGTTGGTATATCGAGATACAGTATACAGTGAGATTGCGCCAGTTAAAATTATGATAGATGATATAAAATAATCAGGATAGGAGGATGACTAGAATGAGAAAGAAAATAGAGATGCTTTTAATGTCTGGGGCTTTAGTTCTGGCACTACCAATAACAGTATCAGCATCAGCAGGAATGCCTGAAGTTCAGGCGGCAGATTTGGAAACCCCACAGTCGGAAGTATTGGAACAGCCAATACTGGAAAAGATTAACAGGGAATACCTATTTGGTTTATTCAGATGGGACTCATTATACAGGGTGGTATCAAACGGTCGAGGAAAGATGTATTTTTGATCCGGTGCAGGATGGAGCAGCGTTGGTTGGTCTGAACAAAATTGACCATAAGGCATATGTTTTTAATGATAATGGGATACTTTATACTGGAGCAGGAACGCCGTTAATAGGAGAGAAAAGTATTGGCTGAATACGGATGGTTCTTTTTGAACAGCGGATGGCTCTATTTGGACAACTGGAAGATGTATTTTGATGAAGAGACTTACGAAGCAAAGGTTGGGTTAAGGACGATTGAGGGAAAGCGTTACATATTTGATGATAATGGGGTAATGCAGTCCTATGCCGGAACGCCTGTGATTAACGGTAGAAAGTATTGGTTCAGCGAAGATGGATCCTTACGTACCGGATGGCTGAATCTGGGAAATTGGAAGATGTATTTTGATCCGGATACCTGTGAGGCAAGAGTCGGATTGTCCGCGGTCGGAGAAAAACGATATATATTTGATAATAACGGAGTGATGCAGTCCTATGCTGGAACGCCTGTAATTAATGGTAGAAAGTATTGGTTCAGCGAAGATGGGTCCTTACGTACCGGATGGTTGAATCTGGGGAATTGAAGATGTATTTTGATCCGGATACCTGTGAAGCAAGAACTGGATTGTCCGCGGTTGGAGAAAAGCGTTACATATTTGATGATAACGGAGTGATGCAGTCTTATGCCGGAACGCCTGTGATTAACGGAAAAAGTATTGGTTCAGTGAAGATGGATCTTTGCGTAGCGGATGGTTGAATCTGGGGAATTGAGGATGTATTTTGATCCAAATACCTGTCAGGCAAGAATTGGATTGTCTGTGGTAGAAGGAAAGCGATATATGTTCGATAATAATGGAGTGATGCAGTCCTATGCAGGTACTTCTGTGATTAACGGAAAAAATATTGGTTCAGTGAAGATGGCTCTCTACATACTGGCTGGTTGGAACTTGAAGGGTGGAAAATGTATTTCGATCCGGATACCTGTGAAGCAGCTATCGGAGTGCAAAATATCGGAGGGAAAAATTATGCCTTTGATAAGAATGGAGTTCTCATAACTGGAAACGGAACGCAGGTAGTAAATGGAAAGAAATACTGGATTAATGCGGATGGTTCTGTTGAGACGGGCTGGAAAACATTGGGAGGGTGGACTTTTTATTTTCATCCGAAACTGGAGAAGCAGCAACAGGAATAACCACGATTGGAGTGAAAGAGATACTTATTTGATCAAAATGGAGTCTGGCTGACAGGAAGCGGAACTGTGGAGATCAATGAGAAAAAATATTGCTTTCAATCAGATGGAACGGTTGTAACTGGTTGGGTAAATATAGGTAATTGGGTCATGTATTTTAATCCGGTTACCGGAGAAGCCGCAACTGGAATGACTGTGATAGACGGAAAGCAGTACTACTTTGATAAAAAATGGAGTAAGGACATCCGGTTCTCAGTTTATCAACGGAAAACAGTATTATTTTGGGGCGAATGGAGAACTTCTCAGAAGAACATGGGTGATTGTTAATGGTGAAAAAATATATGTTGACGGTAATGGAGTAGGTCTTACAGATTTGTCTGCACAATATCCAGGTCCATATAAATTGGTGGTTGATCGTACAAATTGTGTGGTGACTGCCTATGCCAAGGACTCTTTGGGGAGATATACGATTCCGGTTAGGTCGATGGTATGTTCTGTTGGACTAGCTGCTACGGAAACTCCCCACAGGAACTTACTATACTTCTGCAAAAGTTCAAATTGAAGGAGTTGATGGGACCGTCTTGGGGTAAATGGGCGACGAGTAGTAGGAGGAATATATTTCCATTCGGTAGCAAACCAGTAGTGCAACAGATCCGACCCATGCAGTACCAGCAGGCGAATATAATAAGTTGGGACGTCCGGCATCTCATGGTTGTATCCGTTTATGTGTGAGAGATGCAAAATGGATTTATGATCATTGTGGATTGGGAACTCAGGTTCAGATCGGTGACAATTATTCAATGCCGTTTGGAAAGCCAACATTACCTAAAAATATCTGGAAGCGTTGACCCAACCGATCCAGCAGTTTAATATAAGTTTAGCGTGTGGAATCTTTTAGGGTTCCACACGTTGTGGTTAAGGAGGAAATATGAAGAAATTGGAAAAAGTAAAAAAGATTATTGCCGTAGTTTTATGTTTGTGTATGATGATTACAGGTATGGTCTCTGTAAAAGCAGAAACGTCGGGTAATACAGAAACTATACATTCCGTGGAAAGCGGAGAGGATAATTCCAATGTAGATATTTCTGTCGGATATGTTTTCGAATCCCCCGACGGAAGATGGAAAAGATGTATTTATTCAGTTGGATGAACAAAATATGAATTTTTCTGAGGTAGTATTGACGGTTAGATTGGGAGAGGAAGAACGCAGAGTTGCAGTAGACACCTTGATTGAGAATGTTGCTGCATTTCATTTGCAGAAAAGAGGATATATTGGTAAGTATTTCAGGCTTGGCAGATGGAGAGAAATTCGTGTCGGAGTTGTTATCATTGAAGCGGAAAGCGGACAGGAAGTGTCCGATGCGGAAGGGATGGAAGAGTATTCGGAAAGCGAGATGATAGGTCAAAGTATTGTTGACAATGCGCAGGAAAGATGTGAATGCAATTGGAGATGCGTTTAGACAGGTCTCCCAAGATACACTATCTGTATATGGAAGGGTAAGAAAAAATCCTGTGGTAGTAATAGATCCAGGTCATAGTAAAGAATCGTCAGGAACATATAAGACTTGGGATGGGATTACTTATCATGAAGAGGATTTAACAATGAAAATTGCTGTATACGAAAGCGGCATTGGAAAGGTATGGAAATATTACGGTCTATTTGACGAGGGATGAGAGTGGAAATCAAGTTTATATGAGCGTGTCAAGTTTGCAGCAGACAAGGGTGCGGCCGCTTTGGTGAGTATTCATCTGAATTCGGCTGGAGATAAGAATGAGAGTACGACCACAGCTAATGGTGTGGAAGCCATGGTTGCCAAGATTGGTAGCTATAATCCAGAGAATGCTAAGGAAGGACAGAATCTTGCGGATGAAATATTAAAGGAATTGGTTCGTTTAGGTTTTAAAGACCGGGGCTTTGTATTTCGAATGGGAGATGGTGCTTATCCTGACAATAGTCAGGCAGACTATTACGCTATTGTAATGTGGACAAGAACTCGGCGTGCCTTCCATTATTGTTGAACATGGGTTCCTTAACAATGAATCTGATTTTAGAAAGTATTTGAGTACGGAAGACGGATTAAAGCGCCTTGGGGAGGCTGATGCAAAAGGAATTGCTGCATATTTGGGAGTTGTAGATTCCGGAGAAGGCTGGGGAACAGACGTTGACGGCTATCGGTATTACGTGCAGAACGGAATAAAAGTGACTGGATGGGAAGAAATAGATGGAAAAGTTTACTATTTTGATTCTAAAGGAAGGGCGGTTCGGGGACACCTGTTATTGATGGAAAAAAATACTGGTTGGGCGCAGATGGTGAGAAACAGTACGGTTGGCTGAAGTTTATGGGAATGCGAATGTATTTTGATCCCAATGATAATGGAGCTGCAGCAGTCGGCATTACAGAAGTTAATGGAGAAAAATATATTTTTGATGCCAATGGGGTGGTAATCGAGGGGAATGGAACACCTATTTATGATGGAAAAAAATATTATCTTGTAAATAGTGTCATTACAACAGGATGGCTTCAGCTTGGTAGTTGGAAAATGTACTTTGATCCGGAAAATAATGGAGTCGGTGTTACAGGTCTTAAAACGATTGAAGGAAAAGTATATTGTTTTGATGGTAATGGGGATTATGATACCAGTTCCAACAGGAATGTTTGTTCTGGATGGAAAAAAATATTATGTGCCAGAAAGTGGTAAGTTTTTTACCGGTTGGCTGCAATTGACTGCGGATTGGCGTCTTTATTTTTGATCCGGGTGATAATGGGGCGGCCGCAACGGGGATTAAAGCTGTTGGATCTAAGGTGTACTATTTCGATACCAACGGAGTGATGCAAAAGGAATCATGCCGATTATCAATGGAAAAAATATTATTTTGGCAATGATGGAGCTGCATATACCGGCTGGCTGCAATTAACGAAGGATTGGCGTTTGTATTTTGATCCGGCAGACCAGGAGCAGCAGCTGTTGGATTTAAAATGATTCATACAAAAATTATACTATTTTTGATATAAATGGATTATGCAGACAGCAGGAATGCCTATTATCAATGGTAAAAATATTATGTGAAAGACGATGGGGCATTCTATACTGGTTGGCTGCAGTTGACTCCAACTTGGACTTTGTACTGTGATCCGGCCGACCATGGTGCGGTGCTGACAGGGTTTCAGACTATAGAGAACAACCGATATTATTTTGATGCAAACGGTATTTTGATGACTGGATTTTTAAAGTTGGAGGAAAGCAGTATTGTGCCAATAAAGAGGGAGTTCTGTATATTGGCGGAACGCCGATGATAGACGGAAAAAAATATGCGTTTAAAGGTGATGGAGAACAAGTTTTTGGTTGGTATGATCTGGCAGCATTTAAAAATGTATTTTAATCCGGAAGATAACGGAGCTGCTGTAACCGGATACATAGAAATTGATCATGCTGTATATCAATTTAATGAAGACGGAGTACTGATTGATTCATCTGTCAAATATGTAACAGTAAAAGATCCTATGAATGGAAAGTCTTATACGTTGGAGGGGACCTATATTACGGACCCTCAAATCGGAAAAAGATGTTACAGAAGATGAATTTTGGCATCCGTACTCTATACAGAAGCGGGAGATCAGGGGTTTGCGGGGCAGGTTGCAGTTGCTATGACGATATTGAACCGATCAGAGAGTTTGAGTTTTCCAGATACGTTAAGTTTTATCATTTATGCAAAAAACCAGTTTGAAGTTGCACGTAACGGCACATTGACCAAGTATTTGACTGCATTCAGAGATAAGGACGAAAAAACATTGAAATGGCTGAGGAGTGCACAGTCGCTGGAGGCCGTGCAGGAAGCCAGAAAGATTATGAACGCATACAAAAGTACGGGGACAAAAAAGTAATTAGCGGAATCACAATGCCGAACGGAAAAGAGGACTTTAATTACTTGTTTTCATGACCCATGAGGCTTTTGCAAGATTAGGTTTAGATGCCGAAAAAGTGTGATACGTTAATTTACAATGGACATATTTTCTTTGAAAAATGGGTATCATTGATTTGAGTTTATCTTAAATGAAGAGGATAAGCCTGGTAATAAGGTAAATGAATCGTTCCTGTCCCATGGTACAGACAATGATTGTTTTGCCGGATTACCGGGCTTTTTTCAGGATAAAGGGTTGTTTTGGAAAAGGGGTTTGATATAATGATAGAAATGATTTTGCAACGATTCAGAAGGTACTGAAGAAGTTGCAATTATTTGAATACAAGAAAGGAATTTAAGACAGATGAATCTTGAATGTAGTGCATCAGAATGTCGGGAAAAACACAAATGAACCAGGAGAATCTGAAAGCGTTTATTCGGGCAAACATATATTCTTTTTTGCAGTTTTGGGGATTATGCTTTGGGTAGCTTATGGAATGAAGTTGTCGCATCTTTCTATCTCGCATGACACGGAGGCGATTATATCAGTTCCCGATTCTTTGTATGATTCGTGGGTTTCTATGGGAAGGTATGGACTTTTGCTGTTGAAAAAAATTTTTGGACTCTATCAGTTTAATCCCTGGTTGGCTTCTGTATTGATGTTTTTGGCAATGATGAGCGGAGCAGTCATTTGGGGAGTATTTATTTTATCAATTGGCTAATACCAAAAGGTTTTGGAAAAATTAGTTGGATTTTTCCGGCATTTTTTTGACAGCCCCGATGATGGCAGAACAATTGAGCTTTGAGCTGCAGGCGTTTGAAGTATCCTTAGCTATTCTGATTACTGGGGTGGTGCTTTTTGCTGATATGGCAGGGATTTATCAGGAGACGTTACTGGTATGCTGTCCCTGCGGTATTGTTGCTGGCATTGAGCTTTTCTTGTTATCAAACGATTATTCCTTTGTATATGGCGGCGGCAGCAGCGTGCTTTTTGATTTATTATAAAAGGCAGGAAAGATTTTGGAGTAGTATTTTTTGGATGATTGGAATCATGGGGGTAAGTTTTGTAATCTATGAACTGGGCTCTAAAGTTGCATTGCAGATTTTCCAGATTACGCCGACAAATTATTTGTCTGATCAGATCCTTTGGGAAACACAAGTGTGGTACAGTGTGTCAGGAATATTCTGTATCATATCAGAGACGCTTTGTTTTGCAGGGATCTCTATTATTCCATGGCTTACCCGATAGCGGTGATTTTGCAATTGTATTGCTTGTAATGATGTTTCGGAAAAACAAAAGAATTTCTATCTGTATCTGTTGGGGTTGCTGTTTTTATTACTTACACCGTTTATTATGACAATCCTTTTGGGGCAGCAGCCGAAATTCCGTACTCAAATCGTATTGCCCTTTGTATTCGGCTTTTTATTTCAAAATTTTGCTTTGGAGCTTATTGAGATTGGAAAGAATGGGGCAAAGTCTTGTTACGCGGAATTACGGCAATCTCTGTCATTTTGATTTTCCAGCAAATTAATATTACCAGTAAAATGTTCTATTCAGAATATGTACAATATGAAGAAGATGTGCGTTTGGCGGTGAAAAATTACGGATAGAATAGATCAGTTGAATTTGGGAGAGAATCCGGAAGAACCCGTTGTTATTATTGGAAGCCGCTCTCGAGATTGAATCCCTCAGCGTATGGAGGATATGAAAATCCGGGGAACTCTTTCTATGAATGGTGTTTTACAGTTGAGTACGGTACATTTATTATCCAAAATTTTTGGACTACCTTAGGATATGATTATCATATGCCAAATGCAGAGCAAAGCAGTTTTGCTGAAAGATATGCGGAAAAAATGCCTTCGTGGCCGGATACAGGCAGTGTTCGCTGTGAAGAAGGCGTGATTATTGTTAAATTATCCTGAAAAGAAAGGTGTTGAATAATTACGAATTATTCTGATTAGTAATATGAGTTACAGGAATGAAAGGAGAAATGCTGTGAGGAAAATATCGTTGATTGTCCCATGTTATAACGAAGAAGAAGCATTGCCGTTTTTTTCTCCGCAATTAACAATGTGAGCAGGACGATGAATAATTATATTTTTTGAATATATATTTGTTGATGATGGTTCAAAAGATAGAACATTATCTGTGATCAAAGAGTATGCCAAAAGTGATGAAAGAGTAAAATATCTTTCTTTTTCCAGAAACTTTGGAAAAGAAGCGGCGATGTATGCGGGTTTTTCAAATGTTACAGGAGATTATGTGGCAGTTATGGATGCCGACATGCAGGATCCACCAGCATTGTTGCCGGAGATGGTGGCTTATTTGGAAAGTGGAGAATACGATAGTGTGGCTACCAGAAGGATTACAAGGGAGGGAGAGCCAAAGATTCGTTCCTTTTTTGCACGGATGTTTTATAAGATTATTAATAAAATTTCGGATGCGGATGTTGTAGATGGAGCAAGAGACTATCGACTAATGAAAAGGAAATGGTTGAAGCAATTGTAGAGATGGGGTGAATATAATCGATTTTCAAAAGGGATTTATGGGTGGATTGGTTATAAAACCAAATGGCTTCCTTTTTCAGAATGAAGAAAGGGTGGCAGGGGAGACAAAATGGAGTTTCTGGGGCTTGTTTAAATATAGTATTGAAGGAATCATTAACTTTTCACAGGCACCTCTGGCACTTGCATCCTGGACTGGACTGTTTTTTACGGTGCTTGCAGTTTTGATGATTCTTTTCATATGTGTTAGAAAAATAGTTTTTGGCGACCCGGTAGCCGGTTGGGCATCTATGGTTTGTGTGACTATATTTATTGGCGGAATTCAACTGTTTTTTGTACCGGAATCATGGGTCAATATCTGGCAAAACGTATATGGAAGTGAAAAGACGCCCACACTATATTATTAAAGAGACAAACCAATCAGCCAGTGTGAAAAGAGTTAATTAACACAAAGGTTGCGTTTTGCAATGAATGATGCTATAATATCAAAGATATTAGCTTGAATTGGCGAAAAATATGGAGGTTTATAGAATGCGTACCTATTTAGTTACAGGAGGAGCAGGATTTATCGGCTCTAATTATATTCATTATATGTTTAAGAAGTATGATAATGATATTCGGATTATTAACGTAGACAAGTTAACTTATGCTGGAAATCTTGAGAATCTAAAGGATGTTGAGAATAGAGATAATTATACATTTGTAAAAGCAGATATTTGTGACAGTGAAGTGATCAGCAAACTTTTGAAGAAAATGATATCCAGCGTGTTGTACATTTTGCGGCAGAAAGTCATGTTGACAGAAGTATCAAAAATCCGGAAGTTTTTGTAAAGACGAATGTTCTGGGGACATTGGTAATGCTCAATGCAGCAAAAGCGGCCTGGGAACTTCCGGACGGCAGTTTTAAACCGGATCATAAGTTCCTTCATGTATCTACAGATGAAGTGTATGGCTCTCTGGAAGAAGACGGCGGATATTTCTATGAGACTACACCATATGATCCCCACAGCCCATACTCTGCAAGTAAGGCTTCCTCGGACATGCTTGTTAAAGCATATATGGATACGTATCATTTCCGGCGAATATTACGAACTGCAGTAATAATTATGGACCGTATCAATTCCCTGAAAAGCTGATACCATTGATTATTAACAATGCTTTGCAGGGAAAAACTCTTCCGGTATATGGAGATGGAAAAAATGTCCGTGATTGGCTGTATGTGGGGATCACTGCAAAGGTATTGACATGGTTCAGGAGAAGGGACGCCTGTTTGAAACATACAATATCGGTGGACATAATGAGAAGCAGAATATTCAGATTATTCATATTATTTTAGATACGCTGCAGGAAATGCTTTCAGATTCAGATCCAAGAAATGCTTTTGGTTAGTGAAAAGTTGATTTCATATGTAGAAGATCGAAAAGGACATGACCGTCGTTATGCTATCGCACCGGACAAGATCAAAGCAGAAGTTGGTTGGTATCCGGAAACGATGTTTGAAGAGGGGATCAAAAAGACGATCGCATGGTATTTTGAACATGAGGACTGGATGAAGCGTGTCAAGTGGTGATTATCAAAGTACTACGAGGACATGTACAGTAATCGATAATATAATCGGATAGTTGAGCAAATTGCAGTGGCTGGTGATTCAACACTGCTTTTTTGCGTCTATAAGAAGTAGAACCAATTAGGAGCTTATGGAGGAATATTAGGATGAAGGGAATTATATTAGCAGGCGGTTCGGGTACAAGGCTATATCCATTGACAAAAGCCATTTCAAAGCAGATTATGCCGGTATACGATAAACCGATGATCTACTATCCGTTGTCTACACTTATGCTTGCGGGAATTAGAGATATTGATTATTTCAACACAGAGATCTGCCGGTGTTTGAGGAATTATTCGGTACTGGTGAGCAGTTGGGGCTGTCGATGTCTTATGCAGTGCAGGAATCCCCACGTGGTTTGGCGGATGCTTTTATTGTAGGGGAAGAATTTATTGGAAATGATAATGTGGCGTTGGTTCTAGGAGACAATATTTTCTATGGACAAAGCTTCTCAAATGTGTTGAAAGTTGCCGCAGCAAGAGAACACGGCGCAACAATTTTGGTTACTATCTAAAAGATCCGCGGGAATATGGAGTGGTTGAATTTGATGAAGAAGCAAAAGCCCTTTCCATTGAAGAAAAACCTGAGCATCCCAAATCAAAATATGCCGTGCCGGGATTGTATTTTATGATAATGATGTAGTGGAGATCGCAAAGAATGTGAAGCCATCGGCACGTGGGAGATCGAGATTACCAGTGTTAATAATGAGTATCTGAGACGTGGGACACTTGATGTGGAAACACTCGGTCGGGGGTTTGCATGGTTAGATACGGGAAATCACGATTCATTGTTAGATGCAGCTGATTTTGTGGCTGCATTCCAGAAGAGGCAGGGACTATATATTTCTTGTATTGAGGAAATAGCATATAAGCGAGGCTTTATTAATAGGGATCAATTGATGAAACTGGCGCAGCCGTTGCTTAAGACTGCTTATGGACAATACCTGATGGATATTGTGGAGGGACTATAAAGAAAGCGAAAATGGTGATCATATGAGAGTTTTGGTAACAGGAGCCAATGGTTATATTGGCAGTCATATTGTGAGGCTTCTATTGGAACGTGGGCATGAGGTATATGCTGCCGATGTGAATTATACAAGCGTAGATAAGCGGGCAGTATGTCTGCAAGAGGATATTTTTCAGTGGAAAAGATGATACATTTCAGCGTTTTATGGAACCTGAAGTATGCATTCATCTGGCATGGCGGAATGGCTTTATCCATAATGCGGATAGTCATATTATGGATTTGCCCGGACACTATATATTTCTGAAAAAGATGATGGAGGGCGGCTGTAAACATTTTGTAGTTATGGGAAGTATGCATGAAGTAGGATACTGGGTAGGTGCGGTTGATGAAAATACTCCTACCAACCCTAAATCTTTATATGGAATTGCTAAAAATACACTCCGTCAGGTATGTTTGGAGATGGCAAAGGAACATCAGGTATGCATGCAGTGGTTAAGAGGATTTTATATCTTAGGTGACGATTTAAAAAATAATTCTATTTTTTCCAAAATTATGAAAGCCGACATGGAAGGAAAAACCACGTTTCCATTTACCACCGGAAAGAACAAGTACGATTTTATAAAGGTAGACCAGCTTGCAGAACAGATAGTGGCGGTTGCAGAACAGACAGAGGTTACGGGGATTATTAACTGCTGTACTGGAAAACCACATACATTAGCAGAAGAAGTGGAAAACTTTATTCAGGAACACGGTCTGAATATTCGGCTTGACTATGGAGTCTACCCAGACAGGCCGTATGATTCTCCGGGCATTTGGGGAATCCAACAAAAATTGACACGATTTTGAAAAGATGAAGGAGAAAAGATATGGGAAAGATTCAAGTTGAAACATGTGAAATTGAAGGACTGAAAGTAATCACACCGACAGTGTTTGGCGATGAACGTGGATATTTTATGGAAACATATAATTATAATGATTATAAAGCAGCAGGCATCGATATGGAATTCGTACAGGATAACCAGTCAAGCTCCAAAAAAGGAGTTTTAAGAGGACTGCATTTTCAGATTAATTATCCCCAGGATAAGTTGGTTCGCGTAGTCAGCGGCGAAGTTTTCGATGTGGCTGTTGATTTGAGAAAAGGTTCGGCTACTTACGGAAAGTGGTATGGGGTGTTGTTGTCAGCAGAAAATAAGAAGCAGTTTTTCATACCGAAGAACTTTGCACATGGTTTTCTGGTATTGTCAGAGTCTGCAGAATTTGCTTATAAGTGTACAGATTTTTATCATCCAAACGATGAGGGCGGATTGGCATGGAATGATCCTGAGATTGGAGTGGAATGGCCGATTCAGCCGGGAATGGAACTGACCATCTCTGAAAAGGATCAGAAGTGGAAGGGGTTAAAGGAAACCTTTAATCAAAGATAGGAGATTATTGTTACATGTCTGTCAAAAAAAAAAGTGATATTGGCTTTTCTGTTTGCGGCAGTGGTGTTAGTAAATGTAGGGATTTTGCGCCATCAGCCCCCACAAAGTGATAATGTGTCTTTACATCTGTCTGTCTGTGCAGATGAAAAATCAGAGATTACGGCATTTTATTCTGTAACCAATGTTTTTGATATCGAACATGCGAAAACGGAATCTTATGAAACCCAGGTACAGTTCAGAGATTAGTGTTTGATATGGATTCACTGAATACGGCAATTCGATTGGATTTTGGAGATGGAGGAACGAAGTTTCAGATTCGGGATGTTTATTATGAGTATAGGGGGAAAGAGCCGATATTAATTCCGAGAATTCGGGGAAGATTCCTTATTGGAGAATCATAATGTGGGAGTAACAATTGCAGAGAGCGGACTAATAGAGTTTGAAGTACGGGGAGAGGATCCTTACCTTGCCATAGCGGTAGGTCCTTCTGTTTTGCAGAAGCAGGTGACTGATCATATTCATACGGTAAACTGGGTTAAGATTGTTCTTTTGGCAGGATTGTTTGATCTGGCTTGTTTGGCTGTTGTCTGCTTTCGGAAGAAATTTTTCTCTGCCGTTGGAATTGATCCAAAACAGAAAGTTGATTATGAGTCTTGCAAAGAATGATTTTAAAACGAAATATGCAGGATCTTATCTTGGGATTACCTGGGCGTTTGTGCAGCCGATTATTACAGTGTTGGTTTATTGGTTTGTATTTCAGGTGGGTTTGAGAAGTGGAAATATAGGCAACTTTCCCTTTGTATTATGGCTTGTGGCAGGTCTGGTTCCATGGTTTTTTTTCCAGGACACTCTGAATGGAGGAACGAATGCACACATTGAGTCCAGTTATCTTGTAAAAAAGGTTGTATTTAAAATCAGTGTTCTTCCTATCGTAAAAGCAGTTTCTGCTCTTTTGTACATGCATTTTTTGTGGCTTTTATGCTGGTGCTTTATACATGTTACGGTTATTTTCCGGATCTTTATGTGTTGCAGGTAGTTTATTATACGGCGGCGTTGTTTCTGTTTACTTTGGGAATATGTTATGCAACCTGTGCAATTGTAATTTTCTTCCGCGACCTGACTCAGATCATTAATATTGTGCTTCAGATTGGCGTGTGGATGACTCGATTATGTGGAATATCGAAGTACTTGGTGCAGATTTTCCGGAATGGCTTACTATGATTTTTAAGGCAAATCCTCTGTATTATATTGTAAATGGGTACCGGGATGCGCTGATTAATAAAGTTTGGTTTTGGGAACGTTTCGATTTGACATTCTATTATTGGATTGTCACAACAGTCCTGTTTGCGGTAGGAACAATTATCTTCAAACGATTGAAAGTGC
>VOFB01002205.1_pt1 | contig 22746 bp, 26 predicted proteins | sample 5384141 | NCBI WGS metagenome assembly VOFB01 (sample SAMN12384721, study PRJNA508395) | human gut metagenome | isolation source: healthy gut A | host: Homo sapiens | reverse complement strand
TCGGTAGTCATCGCCTTCACCTGCGGTACGATCGTCATGTATATTTCGCGTACAATCTTCTCGTTTCGCTATACGGTGATCTTTCGCCGCTTCGGGTCGTTGTGGTGCGGCGCATCGCTTACGGCGATCATCTATTTCGCAGTCTTCAAAGGACTCAAATCGCTGCTTGCGGACAATGCCTTCGTCGGAATGGTCGACCGGCACCTGCTGCTGTCGCTCTTCATCTGCTGGGTGGCATGCTCCGTGCTGCTGTTCTTCATCCAACGGTTCAAGATCAACATCCTGCGCATCACGATCCTTTCGGGCACCTTCGCCCTGGCACTGGCTTTCGCGGGCAACGACCTGGTGAATTTCATCGGCGTACCCGTCGCCGGATTCGACGCCTTCTCGATCGCCAAGCATTCGGGTGACCCGCAGATGATGATGGGGGCACTCTCGGAAAACGTCCCGGCCAATTTCCTGATTCTGCTTGCCGCAGGGGCGATGATGATCCTCACGCTCTGGACTTCGAAAAAGGCCATGCACGTCTCCGAAACCGAGTTGTCGCTCTCCGCAGCGCAGGAAGACGAAGGCCCCGAGCAGTACGGCTCGTCGGTCATGTCCCGTACGATTGTCCGCGCGGCGCTCAATATCAACGCCGGCATCGAACGGATCATCCCCGCACGCGTACGGGCAGCCGTCTCACACCGTTTCGAATACGAGGACATCGAACATAGCGGCGCCCCCTACGACATGATACGCGCCACGGTGAACCTCACGACCTCGGCCATGCTGATCGCCATCGCCACGTCGCTCAAACTGCCCCTCTCGACCACCTATGTCTGCTTCATGGTGGCCATGGGTTCGTCGCTCGCCGACCGCGCATGGGGCCGCGAAAGCGCCGTATACCGCATTTTCGGGCGTCATGACCGTCATCGCCGGCTGGTTCATCACGGCGCTGGGCGGATTCCTGATCGCCTTCGTCGTCGGACTTACCCTGATCTATGGCGGCACGATGGCCTTCGTTATCGTCACGGTACTCTGCGGCTACATGCTCATCCACAGCAATTTCCTCAAGAAAGGCAAGACATCCGCCGCCCCAGCCGCAGCCGGGGTGAAATCCCAGAGCACGGAAGACATCATCATCAACCTGCGCGACGAAGTATGCCGTACGATGGAGTCGGCGACAAAGATCTATGACCGTACGCTGGTCGCCGTATTCAAGGAGAACCGCAAGGTGCTGCGCGACATGGTCAAAGAGTCGAACGACCTCTTCTACCAGTCGCGCGAGCGCAAATACACGCTGCTCCCCACCCTCAAGAAACTCCAGAGCAGCGATGTCAACACGGCCCACTACTACGTACAGGTGGTCGACTACCTCAACGAAATGACCAAGGCGCTGATGCACATCACGCGTCCTGCGTTCGAACACATCGACAACAACCACGAAGGACTGTCGAAGGAGCAGGCCAAGGACCTGATGTCGATCAACGACGACGTGGAGTCGATCTACCGCCATATCAACCAGATGCTGCGCGACGGCGATTTCTCCGAAATCGAGATGGTGCTCACGCTGCGCGACCAGTTGTTCGAGTCGATCGCCGAAGCCATTAAATCGGAGCTCTCGCGCATCAACGAAGCCCGCTCGAATACCAAGGCCAGCATGTTGTACCTGACGATCCTCACCGAAACCAAGAACATGGTGCTGCAATCGCGCAACCTGCTCAAATCACAGCAATACTTTCTCAAGCACCGCACGGGGCCGCAGAAGTGGATTAAATAACGACTACGTATAAATCCCTGCATTCCGTTTGCAGCGGGATAAAAGCAGACGCGGCAACGGGCGCCCGGAGCAGGCGGGCGGAAAGCGCAGCCGTTCGGGAAAAACCGCGAACGCTCCCCCCAAAACAGCTTGCAGATGGTTTTAGCTACCTTTTGTCACCCAAAGGTACTCGAGATTGCTTTTTTGCAGAGAAAACACATAAGCGCATCCTGCACGAAAGCACACGACAGGTTACACAAAAAAACGCATACGACATGGATATAGCACAGGCCAAGCGGCGGGAGAACATCGCCGAATACATTCTCTTGCCCTCGTCGTAGGCCGTATACTCATCGTAGACGAAGACGTCGGCGAAATAGACCTCGTCGGTATTCGACGGCGTTACGTCGAATTTGGCGCCCGAAGCCGTAACGTCGCGGACGTTCAGGCCGATCGTCATCGTCGAAGGAACAAGTTCGAGGTTCGCTGCACCGCGCTGGCGACCTCCGTCGTGCGCGTACGCCCTCGGTGCTGACGCCGAAGACGACGGCCACGTAATCGGTTCCCGCGTCGAGGTCGCCCATCGCCAGATCGGCGTCGGTGTCGACCGTCACGTCGCCCGTCCGATGTATTCCTGTTGCCGGCCCAGTCGATCTCGTAGCCGTTCTCCATCTCGATGAAGGCGTCCGCAATGGACGAAGGCGTATTTTGTCGAACAGCTCCTTGCTGCACACGCCGATATAGTAGCGCGTAGCCGCATTGGACGGCCGGACGGAGATGTCGAATGCCGTCACGGAGACATTCCGGAAGGAGATGCCGAACGTGCAGTCGTCCGTCGGAACGAACGCTTCGGTACGCACCGTCTCGCGCGTCACGCCCGTCAGCGGCCTGCCCTCTTCGGTCAGGGGCGAACGCGTAGACCACGTACTCCGTATCGGGCAAGAGTTTCGTGAATTCGTAGCCGTCGGGGCCGATCGAGAAAAAAGTCGGTCCAGTCGAGATCGTAACCGCTGGCCTGGTAATAGGCCGCCGTCTCTTTCAGGTCGGCGACCACCGAAGCGACGATTTCGGCGTCGGTACCCCCATGTGTCGAAATCGGCCTTCGCCGCCAGATCGAAATAGTAGAAGCAACCCGTATTGGGGGCGTCACCTCCACGTCGCAGGTCGATTCGGTCTCTTCGTGCGCAATGGCGAACTCGCAGGAGAAAGGGCCCGGTGCGGAACTCGGTCTTCGAGATCGCCGACGTGGCGACCCCTTCGGCTGTCATACCGTAGGCATAGGCGTAATAGTCGGTGTCGGAAGCGAGTCCGAGATCGTCTGTTCGCCGGTGGGGCCTGTCGTAAGGAACATGTCCAGCATCTCGGCGAACGTCTTTCCAGCCAGGTCGGCCTGCCCCTGTATGTACTCGATGTCGCTGCGGATATAGTCGACCTCGGTCGCATAGCTGTCGAAAAGCGACTTCTCGACCACCATCGGGACATAGCTCGCGGTATCGTCCGACGGCGTCCACGCCACTACGGCACTGCTTCCGTCGATACCCGACACCCGAATGTCGAAGGTGAGTTCCGGCGTTTCGGGCGCCGGCTGCAAGAGGGTCACCACTTTCTTCTCAGCACCCTTATAGGTCAGCGCGACGTTGGCGATGCGTACCTCGCCCTCGCTCGGATCGAACGCAAAGCCGATCCGGCCGGAAACGGAGTAATCGAACGAATGCACCCACGCATCGGTCGTCGAAGCGGCGATAGCCTCGCCCTCGACCGGATTTTCGACCTCGTATTCGAACCACGACGTTCCGCCTTCGGGCGAAACCGAAAGGGGCGACGCTGCGACCGCCTCCGGAAGTTTGATAACGGGCGCCGGCGCCTCGGGCGGTGCGGGATCGTCGGTGTCGCTGTCGCTGCAAACGCCGGCAAGAAGCGCCGAAGCGGCGAACAGAAAAGTCAAAAAACGTTTCATAGGCAAAATGGATTTGTGTGGCGGTAAAACGGGGCTTTCTGAAACGCCCGTCGCCCTGTCACGGTTAAAACGATCGATCCGCCGTCCGCCTGCGGTTTCGCTCGAACGGCTTGCGGCCGGATTCGGGATCGGGCACATAGGCAAAATATAGCGTAAATAATTTATATCAAACATCGTAACCCATTGCATTTCCAGCAGTTGAATTACACTTCCGAGCCGAAAGCAGCGGTTTTCGCACGAATCGGAAGGAAAGAATCGGGATTGTCAGGGGGCGGATCGGTCGCGGACGGAGCGATCGGGTTACAGGATCGTAACCTTTCGTTTTGGTGGTCGATCTCTCGAAGAAACGGCGCACGATCGACAAGGTCATCACCGACTGTTTCGAACAGATCGTCTATTCGATCAACCAGCCGACCGGAGCGCGGAATTTCCAGGCCGTGTTCTGGAACGTTGCTTACTACGACCGCTACTATTTCGAGAGCCTGTTCGGAAATTTCCTCTTCCCCGACGGCAGCAAGCCCGACTGGGAGTCGCTCAGCTGGCTGCAAAAGCGTTTCATGAAGTGGTTCAACCGCGAACGGACCCGCACCGTGCTGACCTTCCCGGTCGAAACGATGGCTTTACTCACGGAAAACGGTGACGTGAAGGACAAGGAGTGGGGCGATTTCACGGCCGAAATGTATGCCGAGGGACATTCGTTCTTTACCTACATGAGCGACAATGCCGATTCGCTTTCGAGCTGCTGCCGCCTGCGCAACGAAATTACGGACAACGGGTTCAGCTACACGCTCGGCGCCGGAGGCGTATCGACCGGCTCGAAGAGCGTGCTGACGATCAACCTGAACCGTTGCATCCAGTACGCCGCACGTAAGGGTATGCCCTATCAGTTCTTCCTCGAGGAGGTGGTCGATCTGGTGCACAAGGTGCAGTTGGCCTACAACGAGAACCTGAAATACATGCAGTCGAAGGGGATGCTGCCCCTGTTCGATGCGGGCTATATCAATATGTCGCGCCAGTACCTCACTATCGGTGTGAACGGACTGGTCGAAGCAGCCGAATTTCTCGGCATTCCGATCAACGACAATCCCGATTACGAACGTTTTACACAGGAAATTCTCGGAATGATCGAAAAGTACAACAAGAAGTACCGCTCGAAGGAGGTGATGTTCAACTGCGAGATGATTCCGGCGGAGAACGTGGGAGTGAAACATGCCAAATGGGACAAGCGCGACGGCTACAAGGTGGGGCGCGACTGTTACAACAGCTATTTTTACATCGTCGAGGACGAATCGCTCAACATCGTGGACAAGTTCCGACTGCACGGCCGCAAATACATCGAGCACCTCACGGGCGGCTCGGCCCTGCACATGAACCTGCAGGAACATTTGAGCCGGGAGCAGTACCGCCACCTGTTGCGCGTGGACGATATCGTTTTCGGAAATCGGACTGCGCACCGAAAAAACCTCTATCACAGCGGTACCTCCCGTGCAAATACCGCAGAAACCCTCCTCCTGATAGGCCTCGTGTTCGCTTATCGGCAGAGACGAAATATCGGTATATATTTGGAATTTAGGATGCATGCTGATTTTATTGCATTAAATATACGACATTCGCCTTCCCCGCACCTCTTTAATGCAAAAATTGAACTCGAATGGCAAACTTAAGTATCAAAACTCAAAATCGCACCGGAGAGACGGCATAACGCGAAAGCGCATATCATGCTCCGCCGCAGGAAATTTCCCGAACGGGCAAAATCACGCTCCTTCTCAAAAAGCGGCACCGCCTGAACAAATCTGCGAAAAGCAAACCGCCGCAGAAGGGCATGGCAAAAAAGAAAAGGAGCCAAAACCTTGACAATCAAAGTTTTGACACCTTAATCAGTACCCGGAGCCGCATTTGAATATATTAAATTCTATTAAACTTAAATAGAGGCAAGAATGAATAAATTTATATTTATTTTATTTATTATCAATAATATATAAATATTTAATCATTTTACCAGATAAATTCAGATTGAACATATTTTAGCAGATGTGGGGAAAATGTGGGGAATTTTTTCGTATTTTTGCTCTGTCAATCCGGAATCTGGGTACTATGAAAATAACTCTTATCATCAAAAAGAGCGTAAAACGCTATGATACAGAATCGAAGGCGACCATTTACGCACGCCTGCGGGACGGCAGACAGGTAGATATGGTCGCACCGACCCGGCTCACCATCAACCCCAATCTTTGGGATGACAAGGCCGAACAGGTCAAAAGCAAAATCGTTTGCGACGACGAAATGCGTTCCTATTACAACGATGAAGCCCGAAAACTCAAATCCTATCTCGAAAGAGCCTATCAATCCCGACAGACGGCAGAACCGCAAAAAGAGTGGCTGAAAGAGACTTTGGAACAATATTACAATCCGCAAAAGTACAATGTCGAAACGGCCACGGAAGAAACGGCCAAACCGACATTGATCGCATTGTTCGACGAATTTCTCGAAAAGCACCGTCTTTCCGATGTCCGCAAAAAGAATTACCGGGTCATCAAACGAGGATTACAGCGGTATGAACTTTATATCCGGACAACCAAGAGGGGGCAAAAAGCATTCGTATTGGACATCGATCAAGTAACGGCCGACACCTTGCGGAATATTTGGGATTTTTTGGAAAATGAATACCGCTACTGCGCTCTTTACCCGGAAATCTACGCAGCTATCCCCGAAGCACGCACACCGCAACCCAGAGGAAAGAATACGTTATTGGATTGTTTCTCGCGCATCCGAACTTTCTTCTACTGGTGCAACAGCAACAAAAAGACCCGGAACCGACCGTTCGACGATTTCCCGTTGGAGGAATGCACATACGGAACGCCTTATTATATCACGGTCGAGGAGTTGCACAAGATTTACGGCACGAATCTGATGCGGCATCCGCAACTGGCCGTTCAGCGCGGCATCTTCGTTTTTCAATGTCTGATCGGCTGCCGGGTGGGTGATCTGCTGAAAATGACGAAATCGAATCTGATCGACGGAGCCATCGAGTATATACCACGCAAGACCAAAGAAGGGGCGGCCGCTGACCGTGCGGGTTCCGCTGAATCAGACAGCCAAAGAGATCGTATCCCGTTATAAAAGTCTGGACGGCGACAAACTGCTACCGTTCATCTCCGAGCAGAAATACAATCTGGCGATCAAGCGGATTTTCAAAGCTGCCGGATTGAAACGGTTGGTTACGGTCATAAACCCCACTACTCGCGAAGAAGAAAAAGAGGGTGCTTTACGAGATCGCCTCGTCGCATCTGGCCCGCCGGAAATTCGTCGGAAACCTGTACAAGCAAGTCAAAGATCCCATCGCACCATCGACGATGGTCGGAGATGATTTAAGCGGACATAAGGAAGGCATAAATTGCAAAAATCACATCAAATTGGGATTTATGGACAAAGTCGGTAATTCGCAAAATAACGCAACGTTATCGCACCATCGACGATGAACGGAAAAAGAGTAATAATATCGGAGAATGGTTCCTACTAAGGTCTGTTGGAGACGAATCCGTCGATATACTCTTTATCGTGCGCAACAACAGCAAAAGCCTGCCTGATGAGCTTGTTTGCGACAGCGATCATAGCGAGTTTTCCCGATTTTCCGTTTTGCCTGAGCCTCGTATAGGTCTCTTTGCATTGGGCATTGAACCTACTGGCAGGCCAAGCGGCGATATAGAGAAGTCCTCTGGTGTATGCGTCTCCGTTTCGGTTGATATGCCCTTTGATGTTTACCGAAGTTCCGGATTGTTCGTAAGTGGGACAGATACCGAGATAGCGGGACACCTGCTTGGCATTCTGGAAGTAAGTGAATCCTCCGGTAGTGATGATGAGCGCCGTGGCGAGCGTTATGCCTATACCTTTGATGGTTGTCAGGAGTGCGAGTTGCCGGCTGAACTCGACTTCGACAAGATCCGTGAGTTCCGACTGAAGCCTGTCACGCTTCTTTTCAAGGAACTTGATAGTTTCGTCTACGGTATGAGTTGCACCTTTGTCCGGGACAGGCAGACATGCAAGAGAGCCACGAAGGTTCGACATGGCGGTAATCTGCTTAGTAAGTTGGCGAATGACGGTTCTTTTCTGTCGGAGCCGCAGGATGGCCTCTCCCTGTACCTTGAAAGGACGCGGGTTCATCTTCTCTCCGTACAAGGTAATGAGTCGTGCATCGCTCTTATCGGTCTTGACCGTAGAGAGCAAGGCTTTGGCGAAGTTCTTTACCTTCAGCGGATTCTCCATGCTGACAGTAATTCCGGCGACATTGAGCATATACAGCAGCAAGGCGCTGTAATTCCCTGTCGCCTCCATAACACAGTGGATACTGCCGTCTTTGGGGAGAGTCCCGATAAACTGTCTGATACCAGCGGTCGTGTTGTTAAAAGTACGGATCTCCCCGCCTTTGTCGGAGGAGTAAGCTACCACGAATGTAGCCTTGCTCACGTCGATTCCAATGTACCTCATGGCCGTTCATTTTTTGGTTTTAACGACATCGCTTACATCTTGGTCCTTCATTGCGAATACGGGCTCAGACACCTTACGAACTATCCGGATTCTGATGTAAAGAGTATGGGGTCAGAACATAATTCCCGGTTTAGAAAACCAATGAGAGATCGGACTTATTCCATACTCTGATGTCTTAACTATTCAAGGGTTCGGCAAAAAAACAGATTAGGGACTGATATCGGCTCCCCCCGACAAAACTATCCGACGGGAACTCGACAAATTCTGCACCTCTTATCCGCTTTTAGATACGCTGATCGCCAACTCCTATTTATCCGATGAATTGAAAGAGAATTACCGGAATATGTATCTCGGACGGCGGGATTCTTACCTGAAAATCGGATTGTAACAGGAAACGACTTATGGGCCAGCAAGAATACGAGGCTTTCAAAGCGAAGTTACGGGAATGGATGAACACCCACCCCGACGAATACGCCGCATTCGAAGAGGCGATGAACGCCCGTGACTATGCAGGATGCCAGTTGGTCATGTTCCAAGCCATGTCCCTCATCCCCCGGTATCGGCACCTTATGTCCGCCAAAGCCAATGAAGGACTGTTCGAGCATGTCGATGAGATCGAACAGGCGGCCCGACAACACGACCTTGCCGGCAAGATCATCCGGGAGTGCGAACAGCCCGGCAAGGATTCGACCCTTCCGGCGATGCTTTGCTGGCTCTACTTCGGCAAGAGTTTCGAACGGATATGGTGGAGCGTTGTGAAGAGCTGCGGCGCTCGCCCGATCTGGGATTCTTGCAGAAGATGACCATGAGTGCCACGATCAAACTGCTGATTTCACGGTCCATCAAATTAGAACTGCGCACCAAGCAGGACTGGAATGCCCACCGCGAAGCAATGCGTCTGGCCGAAAGCGATCGGGTGCTGGAATGGGCTGCGGGCACTCTTCCGGCCGAAGACTCCGACGAAAAGAGAAAACCCGGTCGGCCGAGTACGACCAAATCGTTGGTGGAAATGTTTTCTCCGGTCGTCGCACATCCCGACGAGTTGCGGCAAAAAGATCGGCGAATACCTCACGAAGAGACACAGCCAGACCGACATCGCACGGTTGAAGATTGCACTCGATGAATGCGCTATCTGGTAGTTCCAACCAACATCAAACCGTTCCGCGATGCCCTGCAAGCGGAATACGGCTCTGACATCCGCATCGTCCACGAGCGGGGCATACAGAAGCATACAGCCGTCTGACGGAACCGCTGCTTATCGGATCGGCCGTCAGCAGTCGGGGCGGCGAGGCCCTTATCATCCGGGAAATAAAAGATTTTCTATCGCAATAAGGCTCGTTAAATTCGCCTTAACACTCCGCGAATTAAACGCTTAAATATCGCTCAATCATAACATTATATTTGCGCCGTCGCTCGGATTTCCGGGCGGCGGCGTTGCTTTCCCGTCCGCCGGAAGGCTGCGCCTCACAACGGGCGGAAAGCAATGTATGAAAGATTTATTATCCATCCTCCGGGATGCTCCGGGCAGCATCCGGCTGGAGGTAAGCGGCGAGGATCTGTTGGCTTTCTCCAAAAGCCTTATCGACCGCGCCAAAGAAAGAGCTGGCTGCACAAGTCGCCGAAGCCCGCAAGGAACGTTACCTGACCAAAGAACAGGTCAAAGAGCTATGCGATGTTTGCGATGCGACGCTCTGGCATTGGAACCGCAAAGGATATCTGAAAGCCGTTAAGGTCGGGAACAAGGTTCGCTACCGCACCTCGGACATTCAACGGATTCTCGGCGAACAAGATGGCAAATAAGGTGTCAGACAGCGTTGCAGCCCCCGGCAAGCAGTCCCGAACGAGCGTATCGAGGAGTTCCTGCGGGAGCATTACGCCTTCCGCTACAACACAGTCAAAAGCCGTGCGGAGTTCCGCAGCAGCGACGGCGAGTTCCTCCCCGTGACCAAATACCGGCTTAACTCCTTCCGGCGGGAGCTCGACCGCACCATCGGCATCTCCACCTCGGCGGAGAACCTGCGCAGCATGCTCGAAAGCGACTTTTCCGAGCGTGTGAATCCCGTGCAGGCGTATTTTCAGAAACTGCCGCCGGCAACGGGAACGCAGGCCATCGACGAACTGACCGCGACCGTCACTGTGCGCAACGCCCGGCATTGGTCGGAGTACCTGACCAAATGGCTCGTCGGCGTGGTCGCCAATGCAACGAACGACCTCGGATGTCAGAACCACGTCTGTCTGGTATTGACCGGCGAGCGGGGGAAAGTTCAAGACCACATGGCTCGACAACCTCTGTCCCCGCTCACTCGCCAGTTATCTTTTCACGGGAAAGATCGACCTGCAGAACAAGGACGTGTTGACGCTGGTCGCCGAATACCTCTTCATCAACATCGACGACCAGCTGAAGGCGCTCAACAAACGGGATGAAAACGAGCTTAAGAACCTCATCACGGCTCCTTCGGTCAAATACCGGCGGCCCTACGACGTTTACATCGAAGAGTATCCCCACTTGGCGAGCTTCATGGCCTCGGTGAACGGGAACGACTTTCTGACCGATCCGACCGGCTCGCGGTGCTTCCTGCCCTTCGAGGTGTTATCCATCGACATCGACCGGGCGATATGGGTCAATATGGATCGGGTATATGCCGAAGCCCGAACACTCCTGAACGACGGATTCCGCTATTGGTTCGACGAAGCCGAAATCGAAGAAGGCGGCACATTGCTCACCCTCGTGATGCGGTTGGAGCGGTGCGACCGTTACGCCGCCATCCGTATCCTTTCGAACGGTGAGATAAGGCAAGCCGGGTCTACTTCTCTTTCATCAGGTATTTACGAACGTCCGGCCGTTGGAGGGCCCTCGCCGGTCGTGCGCCCGGCTACCGTCCCCGCGCTCCGCGTCCTCTCCGACGCTCCGCTTCGTCATCCGGCATTGGTCGGTTATCTCGCCTCGCGCGGCATCGTCCCGTCGGTCGCCGCTGGCATTCTGCCGCGAGGTTCGCTACGAGGTAAACGGCCGCGCCTTTTTCGCCGTCGGGTTCCGCAACGATGCCGAAGGGTGGGAGCTCCGCTCCGATCGGTTCAAAGGCGGCTCCTCGCCCAAATACATTACAACACTCAAAGGATGCAATGCAACTAATGATATGAATGCAGTCATTGACAGCAGTGCAATCAATGCAACCAATGATGTCAATGCAATCACGGATTGCCCCGCAATCGGTGCAATAGCATCATTCCATGCCGGCAATGATCCGATGGCCTGCGAATCGGACAGGGCCATGTCGGCATCCCATGCAAGCGTCATGGTCTTCGAAGGGTTCATAGACTTTCTCTCGTATCTGTCGCTTGCGAATAACATACATCCGGTCAGCGATACGGTCGTGCTGAACTCGGTCGTCAACCTTTCCAAAGCCGTTCCGTTTCTTAACCGGCATTCGGTGATCCACGCCTTTTTCGACAACGACGAAACCGGACGCAAAACGACCTCCGACCTGCATCGTCTTTGTCCCCGCAGCGAGATCATCGACCAAAGCTGTTTCTACCGCAGATACAAGGATGTCAACGACTATCTGATCGCCCGAAAAACCTGTCCGAAGCCCCCGGAAACCGTATCCGACAGTCTGGGTCGTGATCTGCGACCTTCGAAAGCGGAAACAGCGGCGATTGAGTCTCAGCGCCGGAAAGGGGTAAAGGTTTAGGAAGGCAAGGTTGTGTTTTTGTCAGCCAAAAACCGCTGCCTTCCCGTCGGTCGGCAGTCGATCCCGCTGGTCTGGATATTCGATCATTATTCTTTTCACCTGAAATCGCAAACGAATGGCAACACCGAAGAAACCATATAACAGACAGGGCGGCCGTCCTGTGCTGAGCAAATCCCAGCGGCAGGAATACCGACTTACCGTCCGCTACAACACGGAGCTACATCTCCGGCTCAAGGCTCTGGCCCGGCAATCGGGTCAGAAGCCCGTCGAGGTCGTGCGGCAGCTCATCGCCTATGGGTGAGTGAAGGAGCGGGTAAAGAAGGAACACCGTCCGGTATTCGACCTGCTGAAAGGATTGTCCGACAACCTGAACCAGCTGACCCGGCTGGCACACGCCAAAGGCATCGAACGGCTGGAGAAACAGATTGCATCGGTAGTGCAGGAAGTTCGGCGGCTCTTAAAATATTTGCGCGATGATCGGTAAGATAATATCGGGATCGTCCTTTTCGGGGACGGTAGGCTACGTGATGAAAGAGAAATCCCGGATATTGGAGGCCGAGGGTATCGTGCCTCCGGATGCAAAGCGCATGGCCGAGGATTTCAATGACCAGACTCTCCTGAACCCGCGGCTGAAAAACACCGTCGGGCATATCTCGCTCTCTTTTTCACCCAAAGACGCTCCACGGATGACCGACGCACTGATGACGCAGATCGCAAAGGAGTACATGCAGAAGATGGGCATCACCGATACGCAATACCTATTGGTGCGCCATCTCGACCAGCCCCATCCGCACTGCCATCTGGTCTACAACCGGGTCGGAAATGACGGGCAAACTATTTCGGACAAGAACATCAAGATCCGAAACGCCAAGGTATGCCGAGAGCTGACCGAGAAGTACGGGCTATACCTTGCGCCGGGAAAGGACGACGTGCGGCGGGAGCGGCTGCGCGAACCCGACAAGACCAGATACGAAATCTACGATGCGATCAAAAGGTGTCTGCCCCGATGCGCCGGATGGAAAGGGTTGGAGAAGCAACTGGAAAAACAGGGCATCGGCGTCCGCTACAAGTATTGCGGAAATACCGACCGCAAACAAGGGGTTCTGTTCTCGAAAAACGGTTTCGAATTTTCCGGCTCGAAGATCGACCGGGCTTTTAGCTTTACGAAACTCGACCGCCATTTCACCTGCCTGCAGCAACAAACCCTGCACTGGGCTGCACTCCTCGGAAACCTCTCGGCGGCGGTTGGCAATTACCGTTCGGCGTTTGCAGCGCTGTTCGGCGGCATGGGCGGCAGTACGCGCGAAGAGCCTGCTGCACCCGGTCCCGGCGGGAAGCTCGACACTATTCCGCTGCCGCCGGCCGGTTCGCCCGGCGGGGTGTCGGCCGAACAGTTGCAGCGCAAGCCGGGAGAAAGTCCCGAAGAGTATATCGCACGCATCACGGCACTGCTCAACGCTGCGGCCGAGGCGATGGCTATAGCTGCGATGGAACACAGGCGCAGGTTGCGCGAACAGAAGAATAGACCTCATGTAAAACTTTAACTTCAATCCAGAAATGACAATGAAAGAGAATAATCAGATCTCCCTGTCGTTTGAGATGTACGAAGATCTCAAAGACACGCTTGTCAAGGCCATCAAAAACACCAAGGCAGGTGGCGCAGGAAACGCAGGTTTGGAGAATGCCCAGCTGGAACGGATCGAGCGGTTGATAGAGGCTGCGGAACGCTCGCAGGGGCAGGTAGCACAACTGCTGGAGCACCTGCAACGGCATACAGCCCAGCCCGAAATAAAAACCGAGCAGGAACGGGAGATAGTTAACAAATATCGGCGTAGGCGGTCTGAAAACCGTCAACATCCGCTCGATGGGCACCAACCACATGGCGGTCTTCTACGACGGAATCCAGTTGGGTAACGCCCAGAACGGGCAGGTCGATCTGGGGCGCTTCTCGCTGGACGACGTGGAGGAAATATCGCTCTATAACGGACAGAAGAGTGACATTTTCCAGTCGGCCAAGGATTTCGGAGCCTCGGGAACCATCTACATCACTACGCGGCGTCCCCGCTTCGAGGAGGGCAAACGGGCTAATTTCAAGGCCACGATGAAGACCGGCTCGTTCGGGCTCATCAATCCCTCGATGCGCTACGAGTATAAGATCTCCGACGCCGTCAGCTCGTCGTTCAGCGGCGAGTGGATCAATGCCACCGGCCGGTACAAATTCCGCTACCGCCGCCGCAACACGCTGGGCGAGATCGCCTACGACACAACGGCCTACCGACAGAACGGCGACATCAACGCTACGCGCATGGAGGCCGGACTCCACGGCAAGATGGCCGACGGACAATGGACCGTGCGGGCCTACACCTACAACTCCGAACGCGGCATCCCGGGAGCCATCGTCAACAACGTCTTTCGCCATGGTGAGCGGCTGTGGGACACCAACTCGTTCATCCAGGGAACGCTGACCAACCGCTGGTCGAAGAAATTCCGCACGCTGTTCAACACCAAGTACGCCGCCGACTACACCCATTACGAGAATCAAGACGCCAAGTTGATCCAAACCAAGAACACCTACAAGCAGAAGGAGTTCTATTTCTCGTGCGCTAATCTCTACAACATCTTCGAACACTGGGAGGTGTCGCTGGCCTATGACTTCCAATGGAATACGCTCGACGCCACTTTTTACATGCCCACAGAAAGCGATGGCACCTTCCCCTTTCCGACGCGCTATACCCATATGGCCGCATTGGCCACGGCATTTGAATGGGGACGGTTGAAGATGCAGGCCAGCGTGCTGGGTTACTTTGTCCACGAAAAGGTCGAGCGCTTCGAAGCCCGGCCAGACAAGGCTGTGGCTACCCCGGCGTTCTTCGGATCGTTCAAAGTGCTGAAAAACCACGACCTCTCTGTACGCGCCTTCTACAAACGGATGTTCCGTATGCCGACCTTCAACGACCTCTACTATACGGACATGGGCAACGCCTTCCTCAAGCCCGAATATGCCGAACAATTCAACGTCGGCCTGAAATACACGCGCAATTTTGAGAAATCGCCTTTCATGCGGATGCTCGACGTTTCGGTCGACGCCTACTACAACAAAATCACAGATAAAATCATCGCCTATCCCAAAGGGACAGCAGTTCCGCTGGACGATGCTCAATCTGGGCGAAGTGGAGATCAAGGGCGTGGACGCCGTGCTGAACGCCCTGTTCACGCTCGGCAAGCTGGAGGTGACGACCAAGTTCCAGTACACCTATCAGAAGGCCATCGACATCACCGACCCGGCCGACACCTACTACCGTGACCAGATTCCCTACATCCCCTGGCACAGCGGCTCGGCCATCCTCGCGCTGTTCTACAAGGGGTGGGGGGCTCAATTACAGCTTCATCTACACGGGCCAGCGCTACAACCAGCAGGAGAACATCCCGCGCAACCACACCCAGCCGTGGTACACGAGCGACCTCTCGCTGCAAAAGACTTTCAAGATCCGCACCCGAACCCTCAAGGCCACGGCCGAGGTTAACAATCTTTTCGGACAGGATTACGACGTGGTGCTCAACTATCCGATGCCGAAGACCAACTTCCGGTTCGTCGTCAGCGTCGATCTCTAACCTCCGCGAGCCATGAAAAGGTATCTCTTCATCGTTTTGGCCGGCTGCTGCCTCGCCGCCGGCTGCCGGAAGATCGAACTGGTGAACCCCACCGAGTATGAGGTGTTGCCGTTCGGGGAGGATCCCGACGCCGATCCGATCGGCATGTATCTCCTGAACGAAGGCAACATGGGCAGCAACAAGGCGGACATCGACTACCTCGACTACCGTACGGCGGTCTATGCCCGGGGTATCTATGCAGAAAAAAATCCCAATGTCGTCAAGGAATTGGGCGACGTGGGCAACGACATCCAGGTTTACGACGGACGGCTGTTCGCCGTCATCAATTGTTCGCACAAGGTCGAGGTGATGGACGCCTACACGGCGCGGCGCATCACGCAGATCGACATTCCAAACTGCCGCTACATCCGGTTCAAGGGCAAATATGCCTACGTTAGCGCGTATGTCGGGCCCGTGGCGATGGATCCCAACGCCCAAAAAGGGCGCGGTCTTCAAGGTGGATCTCGACACCTATAAGATCGTCGGCCAGGTGACCGTGGGTTACCAGCCCGATGAACTGGCCATCATCGGCGGACGCGCCTACGTCGCCAATTCGGGCGGTTACCGCGCCCCGAACTACGACTCGACGGTCTCGGTCATCGAACTGGAAACCATGCGCCAAATGTACAAGATCGACGTAGCGATCAACCTCAGCCGCATCAAAGCCGACGCCTACGGCAACCTGTGGGTCTCCTCGCGGGGCAACTACGACGACGTTCCGTCGAACCTCTACCGGCTGGAACCCAACGGCGGACGTTACCAGGTGGCCGAGGCGATGAACATTCCGGCTTCGAACATGATCATCTCCGGGGATTCCCTTTATGTCTACAGTGTCGAGTACAGCAACCAGACCTCGAAAAACACGGTAACCTACGCCATCATCGACGTCAAGAAAAAAAGCGTGTCGTATCGCGCAAATTCATCACCGACGGCACAGAGCTCGATATCGTGATTCCCTACGGCATTGCCATCCACCCCCGAAACGGCGACATCTATGTCACCGACGCCAAGAACTACGTTTCGAGCGGCGTATTGCACTGTTATTCGCGCGAAGGCGTCCACAAATGGAGTGTCCGCACGGGCGATATCCCCGCACACATGGTTTTTTCTCGAACGCAAACAGACTCGGCAATGAAAAAGATATTCGCCATCCTGCTGTCGGCCCTCGCGCTCGGCGGCTGTGAAAACGACGGCATCCCCTATGTGAGCCTCGGGCTGGACGACCTTTACAAGGTCGCCCGCATGCAGACCGTCGATCTCAAACCCGCCTTCACGGGCGAAAGTTACCGCTGGACGGTTAAGACCGCCTCGGGAGCCGATTCGCTGCTCTCGGAAGAGAAGGACTACATCTTCCTGATGCAATACCCGGGCACCTATGACGTAACGTTCCAAATCTTCGACCCCGTCAATCCGATCGTGCACCGGATGACCTTTTACGTGGTCGAAGAGGAGGTAGAGTACAGTCCCTACATATCTACGGTCTACGAATACTGCCCGGCTCCGGGACAGTTCGTGAACGCGATGCCCGAATATCGGGAGGGCGACACGGCGGAGACCATGCGGCAGAAGGCCGAGGAGGCCATCGCCGGAAAGATGCAGAGCGGTGTTTCTCTCGGCGCATACGGCGGTTACATCACGTTCGGATTCGACCATACGGTCGTAAACGTTCCGGGCGAATACGACATCCGCATCGACGGCAACTCGTTCAATAGCGCAGCTCATCCGGGCGTCGACGGAGGCAGTTCGGAACCGGGTATCATTCTGGTGATGTTCGACGAGAATCAGAACGGCAAGCCCGACGACAAATGGTACGAGATCGACAAGAATCCGTGGTACACGGACGAAGCGGCCGTATACGGATACGAGATCACCTACCGCCGCCCCGCCCCGGGCATGTCCCGACGCCCGGCGAGGGGAGCGACAGCGCCATGACCGACATGACCTACATCGGGTGGGAGGACAACCGCGGGCAGAGCGGCTACGTCTACAAAAACAAGTTCCACGACCAGGACTACTATCCTAAGTGGATCGACGCCGACGAAATGACGTTCCGAGGCACGCTGCTGCCCAAGAACGCCGTGGATGTCTCAGGCAACGGCTCCTATTACCTGCAATACATGTTCAAATACGGCGCCTATGCAGACAACTATCCCAACGAGGCCAAGGACGAAAACGGCAACTATTACAACGGCTTCGACATCGGATGGGCCGTGGATCCCGAGACCCGCGAACCGGTGCACCTGCCGGGGGTCGACTTTATCCGCGTCTACACCGCCCTAAACCAGTACTGCGGCTGGATCGGCGAGACCTCCACTGAAATTTTCATGGCTCGCGACATGCATATCTACGTGCGGCCCGACCAACACCAATAAAATAGAGATTTCACACTATGAAAATGAAAAAAAACTGCTGTTGCTGCCTGCGTTGCTGCTGACGCTGAGCGTCGGGAATGTCGCCTGCTCCTACCACAACGACGACAACCCCAACGAATACCCCGATCCCCAACCGGAGCCGGAACCCGAACCGGAGCCCGGACCCGACATTAACCAAAAATACCTCGAAGCTGCGTATACCTCTAACTGTTTTATGGTCAAGCCGGGACAGTCGGTCGACATCCCGATACTGAAAGCCTTTGCCATGTGGAACCTCTACGCCGAATGGCTGGGTGAAACTGATCTTATGGGACTGACACCCGAACCGGTTCTGCTTTGGCAGGATCTGCCGGGTTTGATCACGAACGTCGGACTGATTCCTGGACAACAAGCCGAAGAGGGTTCCATCGCCGTATCGACGGCCGACAAGGTGGGCAATGCAGTAATCGGCATCCGCATCGGCGGTGCAATCCGCTGGAGCTGGCATGTTTGGGTGACACGCTACGATCCGGATGCGGAATTGGTAGCTTACGGCAAAATCTACACATGGGACAATAACGGCGACGGAGTTGTAGATTATACTTTTATGGATCGCAACCTCGGAGCCACGATCGACAAGGCGATCATAGAAAATACTGCCGCTGACTCATTGGCCGCTTGCGGACTGATGTACCAATGGGGGCGCAAGGATCCTTTCCCCGGAGACCACGACTTTCGCCGTTCCAACAGTACCGATTACAACTATTTCGAAAGCAAACCGATCTACGACACTTCGGGAACGTTGCTTACCGAAGGAAGTGCCACTGGAGGTACGGGTATCCGCTCCGTTAAGACGGATACGGATCTCACGCGGACGGGGCTCGCCAAATCCATTCTTGAACCGATGACCGTTCTGCTCGGCGCCGAAGGGTACAGCGATTGGTATTGCAGCAGTAAACCCGCAGAAATCAAAAAATGCGACACGCTGTGGTGCGGCACACGGGGGCAAAACGCCATTCGATCCCTGCCCCGAGGGGTGGCGAGTCCCAGCGAACAAGAATGACAAGTTCATCTGGAACGGGCTCGAAAACGCCACAACCGACTACTCGGCACTGGGAGTATTCCCCTATGCCGGATTCCGCTATCGGGCAGGCGGTGGCTGTCTGAAAACTCAGGATTCGAGTCAGTATCTGGTCGGGAACTCCACCGACCGGTATTGGCAATGCCTATGAACTCTCCATCTACATCTCACCTTCGGAAAAACGACCGATCATCAAATCCGACGTCAGTTGCCGCAGCGACGGACAATCAATACGCTGTGTAAAAGATGCATGACTATGAAAAAACGTTTTTATTTTTCACATTGTTGCTTGCTAGCGTGATATGTAGCTCGTCATGCTCTTACCACAACGACGACAACCCCAATGAATATCCCGATCCCCAGCCCGGCCCGAGCCAGAACCCGGCCAGAACCCGATGTCAACGAAAAAATACCTCGAAGCGACATACACCTCCAACTGCTTTATGGTCAGGCCCGGCCAGTCGGTCGACATCCCGATACTGAAAGCCTATGCCATGTGGAACCTTTACGCCGAATGGCTGGGCGGGGAAGATTTCACGAGTCTGGTCCCCGAACCGGTTCTGCTCTGGCAGGATCTGCCGGGCCTGATCACGAACGTCGGACTGATTCCTGGACAACAAGCCGAAGAGGGTTCCATCGCCGTATCGACGGCCGACAAGGTGGGCAATGCCGTGATCGGCATCCGCATCGGTGGCGAAATACGCTGGAGCTGGCATATCTGGGTGACACGCTACGATCCCAATGCGGAACTGGTGGCCTTCGGAAAGATCTACACATGGGACAACAACGGCGACGGGGTAACGGATTATACCTTCATGGACCGTAATCTCGGCGCCGTGATCAACAAAGCGCTCATCGAGAATACACCGGCCGACTCGCTGGCCGCCTGCGGACTGCTGTATCAATGGGGACGCAAGGATCCCTTCCCCGGCGACCGCATACTCCGCGGAACGAATCAGACCGACTACAACCGTTTCGATAGCAAACCCATCTACGACGCTGCAGGAACGCTGCTGACCGAGGGGGCGCAATCGGGAGGCACGGGTATCCGCACGATCAGAACCAGCGAAGACCTGACCCGGACGAACTTTGCCAAATCAATATTTTCGCCGATGCATTTCCTGTTAGCCGACGACTGGTTCCCAGCAAGGAGCCCCTGAAAGTCGAAGCGTGCGACACGTTGTGGTGCGGTGCTCGGGGCAAAACGCCGTTCGATCCCTGTCCCGAAGGGTGGTGTGTCCCGGCGGACAAGAACGGACTGTTCGCATGGAACGGACTCGACTGACCATCCGTTACCGCGTCGGTGGCGGATGCCTGAAGAATTCGGGATTCAATACAGGTATCTGGACTCAGGATACCTACCAGCTCTCCATTTACATCATTCCCTACGACCAACGTCCCAGCATAAAAAGAGACAGGGCTATCGCAGCGACGGATATTCCGTCCGCTGTGCTAAAGACGAATAACTCAACACACCTTTAATTTATAAAACGATGAAGAAATTTACTTTCCGGAGTTTGCTGGCCGCCACAGGCCGCAGGCGTACTCTTTACCGCATGTAAAGACGAGAACGACGACGGCAACACGTCGAAGACGACCTATGAATTCTCGGTGAAGGCCGAAGACAACCCCATCAGCGCCCCGGCCGACGGCAAGACCTACACCATCCTGGTCACCTCAACCAAAACGGCTCAGGCCGGAACGAGCGCAGTAGCCTACGAAGTGGTCTCATCTCCCCGAATGGGCTCCGGCCGAACTCGAACAGACGGCGCTGGTCATCACGGTCGCCAAGAACAGTTCGACCGAGGCCCGCGAACCGGGCAAAGTGATCCTCAAACAGGACGAAAGCGACAAGACGCTCGAAATCACGGTCAGCCAGGCCGGATTCTCCAATTCGATGTCGCTCGACGCGACTTATTCGACCGACCGCTGCAAGGTGCTCGTGATCGAACCGACGATCACAGGCTTCGACCAAAACCCCGTCTACAAATGGACGGTGAAGGGCCCTAACGACGCGGAAGCTGCCGAAGCCGGAACCGACAAGACGCTTTCGTTCATCCAACTGGAAACGGGCGACTACACGATTTCGCTGACAATCTCCGACGACAGCGGCATCACCGAGACCAAGAGCGCCACCGTCACCGTAACGACCGAGGCTACGGCCTATTCGCATTATATCTCGGAAGTCTTGGAGTATAATCCTGCGATTACCAACGGCAAGGGATTGGCATTCTCGACCATCGACACGCCGTCCACGGTATTGGCAAGCGTCAACACAAAACTCGTCGACAAGCCGTTTGACAAAAACGATCTGGGAGTGAATCTCGGTTCGTTCGGCGGCAGCATCGTATTCAGATTCGACCATACAGTGATGAATGTCAATGGTCTGCGCGACTTCCGCATCGGTTCATATGCCACCAAAGGCGCTTATCCTGCACAGGGTTGTCTATGTTTCGTCTGACGCGAACGGCAACGGCAAGGCCGACGATGAATGGTACGAACTGGCTGGCAGCGAATACGGCAAGACCGGCGAACGACGCAACCTGAAAATGGTTTATACCCGTCCCGACAATGTCACCCCGTCCGATGGAATGGTAGAATGGGTCCCTATGCAATCAACGAATCGGAAAAGGAACCTATTGTTATGCCAAGGCTCCATGGGGGGACATTCTCGGTCTGGCCCGCATGGTTGATGGAATCGGCCGAGGGCACCACTGACATATACGGGTTGCACGATGCTGCCGCCTCTGGCCAAGGCCCCGGAAGATCTGACGAACGGCTGGCCAACTCAAGCTTCCCGCTGGTACGACTACGGCTATGTCTGCAACAGCGACCCCACGGATGAGACTGATCGTCGTTCGACATCGGCTGGGCTCGCGACAAAGAAGGGAACAAAGTTAATTTGCCGGGCATCGATTTCGTGAAGATCCAGAACGCCACCTTGCAGGATCTGGGCTACGGCTATGGTCCGGCCTGCGTGTTGTTCAACTGCGCTATCGACCTGCACTTGGCGGGAAAAGAGATCGAAACAATTGCGCAATAATATTTGACACGGCGGCGGGGCCTTTTAATCGCGGTGAACCATTGCAAACCTTCCTGTAATTAATCCTGCCGCCATTTTTTGATAGTCTGTTTGCAGAAACTGGAGAATCACAGAGGGTTAGTAGTATGCGTTGTCTGCCATACAACCATACATCCGGTTTTCTGCAAACAGACTTTTTAACGGATTCTTATTGAAAAAACAGTCTATTTCATCCTGCTTAGCGCGGCTACCTTCCTTATCTCCTGCGCATCGAACACGACAGGAATAGACGCCTATACGGAAACCCTCTACAAACCGTCCCTATGCCTCGGGCTTCGAGATCGTCGGTGCTGAAGGCCGGCAAAGTACGCTTCTCAAAGTATTCAATCCGTGGCAAGGCGCCGAGAACACCGAAACAACGCTCTTCATCGTCCGCAACGGAGAAAAGATTCCGGCAGGTTTCACCGGACAGGTCGTGAAAGCGGGAGCGAGGCGCATCGTTTGCCTCTCCTCTACTTATGTGGCGATGCTCGATGCGTTGGGACAGGCGACCGGGTGGTAGGAGTTTCGGGAAGAAACTATATTTCGAATAAATATGTAACGACACACCCCTGAAGCCGTGGCGGACATCGGCTTCGACGGAAATATCGACTACGAACTGCTGCTCGCACAACGGCCCGATCTGGTGCTGTTGTTCGGCGTGAGCGGCGCAAGCGGCATGGAGTCGAAACTGCTCGAAATGGGCATTCCGTTCTGAGCAATACGT
>VOFB01003250.1_pt1 | contig 22747 bp, 33 predicted proteins | sample 5384141 | NCBI WGS metagenome assembly VOFB01 (sample SAMN12384721, study PRJNA508395) | human gut metagenome | isolation source: healthy gut A | host: Homo sapiens | reverse complement strand
CAGTCACCTTTCCATTTGAATATTTATTACTAAATTATAATCAGGCGCTCTCGGTATGTGAATGCACAAACTAACTCTTTGACGCACATATTTCACTAAAAACTATTTTAACCCGGCGCATTTTCAGGGCTTAGCCCCCGGCGTATGATATGCTGATATCAGCGGCCTGATATTTTCAGCGCGCATACCATCAGTTTACAAGGAACTGTACGGTCAGGCTGACTCTCCGACCTCAAGCAGGGAGAATTTCTTTATTTTCAAGGCAGACCAGGAAAACGCAACGGCAGTACGCTGATTGAGGATAACGCAGAAAATAAAGAAATTATCCCATTCTGAGGCGTGCTCCTTGTAAACTGAGGGTAATTATATTAAGCCCTGCATAGGGCGTTATTTTGGAGGTATATATATGGAAAAAAGAGAATATCTGGTTCAGCTAGAGATAAAGGAGCTGAGGCCATAGTGCAGGAACGGGTGGTATTCATCCAGAATGACGCCGCCTCGGGACGCCTGCGCCTGCTGATTACGATGAACAGCGAGCCCTATCCCCTGGAGGGGCTTTCGGGTGAAATTGCCTTTTTAAGGCCGGACGGAAAAAGTAATAATAGGGTCGCTCACCTTTGACGAGCGCGGAGCGTATTACGACGTACAGAGCAGCGAGCTATACTGCGCGGGCACAGTTAATATTTCGGTTAATCTCTATGACAGCACCAGCCGGCTTACCTGCGCCCGCTTCCCCATATATGTAGAGCAGGAGCTGGACACTTCCGAAGCTGTAGACGCTTCCTTAGCCTATCCGACCATACTGGAAATCATTAATTCGCTGGACAGCCTGGAAACCCGCGCCCAGGGGCTGGAGGGGCGAGCCGACACATTAGAGGGCAGAGCGGACGACTTGGACGAACGCGCCTCCGAGCTGGAAGCTCAGCTCACGGCCGGAGAGCTTACGGGGGACAACGCCTATGAAGTAGCCGTTAAAAACGGGTTTGAGGGAACCGAAAGCCAATGGCTGGCCTCCCTCAAGGGGGCGGACGGTCAAGACGGCAAGGATGGAACTGACGGTATCAACGGCAAAGACGGTGAAAAGGGCGCGGACGGCGCGAACGGGGACAGCGCCTATGAAATAGCCGTTAAAAACGGGTTTGAGGGAACTCAAAGCCAATGGCTGGCCTCTCTCAAGGGAGCGGACGGAGCAAACGGCAAGGACGGCACAAACGGCGAAAAGGGCGCGGACGGCCAGGACGGCGCCGACGGACGCAGTCCCTTCCTGGATGAGAACGGGCAGTGGGTTATATATAACGACGCTACCGGCCAATACGAAAGCACGGGGGTATCTGCCGCCGACAGCCTGCACGCCGTAAATATTCCCACGCAGAGCGGCTCAAACGTGCAAAGCGAGCTTGATATAATTTATTCAATACTGCCCGGAAGCACCCTGTCGGCGAACGGCTGCTTTGCCCTTTCGGGCGCAGATGCCGCAGCGCTGGCGCTGCCCGGCAGCGAGCAGACGAGAGTAACTGCCTACGGGCAGAATCTTCTCTTTCCGCCCGACGCATATGTAGAGGGCATACCCAGCCTGAGCACAAACAGCCTGGACGTCAGCAAGGCAGCGCAGGTCAATTCCTTAACCTCCAGCCTGATAAGCTTCACACCCCAGCGCCCTGGGGCACGGAGTTACCTTTGCCTTTCCCGGCCTGCCCGAAGGAAAATATTACCTTTCCCTCATTCCCGGCTGCAACATTTCGGTAAGCATATACGCCAAAAAAACCGACGGCACCTTCAAATCCCTTAACAGCACGCTGGGCGGCGCCACCATGAGCATGAGCTTATTTGCCAATATAGACGCTACTATTGCCGAAACCTACGTCGTATTTGTAGCCACCGGCGGATACTGTAAACAATCCCATGACTGTTACCATGTTTCAGCTGGCTAAAAGCGATATGACGCCTTCGGTAATGCCGCCTCAGCGCAGCGTGGTAATTGATACAAGCGCGTCAGCCTCGCCTCAAACAAAGCTGGGCATATGGCCCTCCTGGGCAATTTGGGGAGAGCTTTTTCAGGCAGCTCAGCTCCGCGTGCTTTCGCCCATCAGCGCCAATTAAGGCGTTTCTCCGCAGTTTTTAACCAGCCTTTTTCCGTTTGCCCAGCGGGAGAAGGCTGGCTCTTTATTTTGCGCAAAAATATCATATTTTAGAAGCAAAGCGGCTTTGTCAAAACCATATATTCATGATAAAATATATATAGTCAGCCGCCCGCCGCGCTTTGGCCAAACGTATTTTCCGGTCCGGATAAAGCGGGAGGGAGGCAAATAAACGCGGGAGATATGAAAATGTATAATTTCAGGCAAAGAATGGCACGGTTTATGGCCGGAAGATATGGAATAGATTCCCTCTATTCTCCTATTCTTATAATCTGCGTGATACTGGCAATAGTAAATATATTTGCACGCTCATGGATAATCTGGCTGGCCATGCTGCTTCTGGCAGCATGGGCTACCTTCCGGGCAATGAGCCGCAGCATATATAAGCGTCAAAGGGAAAACGCCTTTATTCTTAAAATTAAAGGCAAGCTGACCTTTTTATTTGTAACAGCCAAACAGCGCTTTAAGGAGAAAAAACCCACGTTTATAAAAAGTGCCCCCAGTGCCGGGCGCAGCTGAGACTGCCCAGAAAAAGGGAAAGCTGAAGGTGCACTGCCCAAAAAATGCGGCGGCAGCTTTGAAATTAAGATTAAATAGCGGGTTAAGCTGTATTCTATCTAACTGAATTAAACGTCCCGGCCAAAGCAAGAGGGGCAAGGGGGCGGCTCCGCGGCCCGTTCGGGCCCGCAGGGCCGGGCCAAAAATGGCCCGGCCCTGGGCAGGCGCAGCGCGCCTGCCAGGAGAGCCGCCCCTCGTTCCTCTTGCTCCGGCCGGGACGTTTTAACTCAAATTCAGATAAAGCGCTGTCCTCCCGTGTAAGCCGGCGTATATTTTCCCAAAATTCACCTTTACAAACGCTTTACGGCGCACTTTAATATCTGATCCGCAAGGCAGATATACACCCATACGGGCGAAAGATTCAGCCAGAAGGCCGCCGCCGCGCTGGCAGGCAGCACGATTAGCCACATAAATATCAAATCGTTTATAAATACAAACGGGTATCTCCCCCCCCTGACTATGCCGGTAAGCACAGCCACCTGATAGGAGGTCCCTACTACCGTCACGGACAGCACCGTCAAGAAGCTGTAGGCCAGCGCCCGCGTACCTTCGGTTATCTTATAAAGGGAGAGTATAGGCCCTCTTAAGCAAAATAAAAGCCAGTCCGGTAACAACGCCTATAGCCAGAAAAATAATCTGCATTGTACGGGCATAGCCCTTTACTAATTCAGATTTTCCGCTTCCCACCGTTTTACCCGTTATTATGCAGGCCGCGCTGGCAGCGCCATAGGCCAGAACGGATATTATCTGATACACGGTAGAGGCTATGCTGTTGGCGGGCAAGGCGCCCTGCATATGCCCCAGGATAGCTGTTTGAAGAGCCATAGCCACTCCCAGCTTGCAATGGACAGAATTATTGGCAGCCTGCGCGCAGATAATCCTGGAAAAGCTGCTTAGAGCCTATAAATAGTTCTTTAAATTTAAAGCGCAGCTTTATCTATGAAAAACAAATAAATCAGCACTATACCCAATTCTATGACGCGCGCTATAAGGGTGGCGACCGCGGCGCCCCGCGCGCCCATCTCAGGAGCGCCTAAATTTCCGAATATCAGAATGTAATTGAGAGTACAGTTTATCAACAGAGTGGAAAAGGATACAAGATAGCCTATCTTTACGGTCTCCACGCTTCGCAGGGACGCCAGCAGTACGTTGGTAACGGCAAATATAGGATAGCTGAAGCAGATTATGTTCATATATTTAACCGCTTCATCCACATAAACCCATTGGTCGGTAAAAGAGAAAGACAGAAGCGGGGCGCGGAAAAAACGGCGGCAAAAAAGCGCCAGGGCAGCGCTCAGGCCTACGCCCAGAGCGCAGGAGGTTAAGCGCTTTATGGGCTGGACTTCCCCCCCAATATTGCGAGGCCAGAACCACCAGCCCCTCGCCCACTCCCAAAACAAGCATCTGAAGCAAAAACTGTATCTGATTAACCAAAGCGACGCCTGACATGGCGTTTTCGCTGTAGGCGCCCAGCATCAGGTTATCCGCCAGATTCACGCTGTAGGTTATTATATTTTGCAGGGCAATCATACCCGTCAGGGAAAAAAGCTTTTATAAAAGCCTTTATCTTTAACAAACAGCCGCATTAAATATCTCTCCCCAGCTCGCGGCTCCTAGTTTCTCTGCAAGAAGCGGAAATAAAGCCGCGCACGCTTTAATTGACCCAATATATCAGCATTCATTATTATTGCACGGGGCGCCCCGCCCTTTTTAATGAGGGCGCGCAAAAGAGCGGCTCCGCCGTTTTGGCATCCGCCCTTAAGCGGCTCCGCCGGCACGCCTCTCCTCGCGCCCGCCCCGGCCCGAACGGGCCGGGGGCTATATAACCGCCGCCTTAACGGCCTGCCCACGCCCGCGGCGCAGCGGCGCTCGCCTTCCAGCAGCGGGGGGCAATCAGGGCGGCTCCGCGGCCCATTCGGGCCGCAGGGGCCGGGCCAAAAATGGCCCGGCCTGGGCAGGCGCAGCGCGCCTGCCCGGGAGCCGCCCCCTGCTTTGCGCCGCGCAGAAGCCCCATTATCCCTCAGTATCCGCCAGAATACCCGTAAAACCGGCAGACATGCAGCGTTATCTATAATCATATAGACAAACGGCCGGTCCAGCCTGATAACGAGCGGAGCTGACTCCGACGCGGAACCGCCGTCCATTACAACCGCAGTAACGGCGCCCGCCCTGGTTCCCCTGCTCGGCCACCGATATGTAGGTTTTATGCAATACCTTGCTTATACCCAAGCTACTCGAAGCGTTTTGGGTCATACCTGAAAAATCCGCTCCGGACGAAAAAGCCGTGGGCATGCCCAGCTTTTATAAAATTTCCTTCATATTCATATCAAAGTCGCAGCTAAATTTAGGCATAATAGCGCGAACCGAGCGCTCCTGAGCATTTTGAAGAGTATCTATAAGACTGTCCGCGTCCAGCCCGGCAACATAATCATATATATCAATGTTCTGATTGGGCAGCAGCACGGCAAAGCCGTATTTGCCTCCGGCATAGTCCTTTATAAAGCCCGAAGCGTTCCGGCTCCTTATATATTTGCTCTCCAGCGAGCTCATCATTTCAACCGTGCGTTTTTCTCCCGACGCCGCGGTAAAGCTCCCCTCGCCCACATTTTCCTTTGAATACTGGCTGCTCCAGTCCGCTTCAAAGGAAACGGCGTTGATGAGATACATCATGGCGTCCGGGTCTATACGCTCTATAATGCGGTCAATCATACCCTCCGTATTATCCTTGACCCAGCCGTTTATTCTTTCAGCCGTCCGGCTGTCAAAGGGAACCTTGTAAACCTGAGCGCCATAATATTCCTCGTTCACCCTTAAAAATTCCGGATTGACCTTAAGCAAATCCTCATTATCTTTAATCCAAATTGAATTAGCCGTTTTCAGCCTGCATTTCTCCTCAGACGGCAAACCGCTTATATACGCGCTAAGCTGCTGATTCAATTCTGAAACAGCCATCCCGCCCAGCACCTTCTCCATCTCCGCCCTTGTTTCCCCCAGCGCCGTTGGCGGCAAGGGCCAGCGCCACCTGAACGGATAACGGAGATATAAGGGAGATTCCCCTCTCGGTTTTCGCGCGCAGAAGCCTTAAACAGCTTAACGTAAGCGTCCATCTGCGAACGGACAAACCCCTCTTCAACCGTTCCCTCAGCCTTATCCGCGCAGCCGGCAAGGCACACGGCGCACATAAGCGCGCAAAGCACGGTACGCAATGAAGCTCTTTTCATTCTGCTTACCCTCCTCATCATATGAAATTATTCTTATTAAAGCCCCGCTTGCAGCTTACACTCCTTCAGCGGGACTTGCCTTCAATTCACGCTTCACGCCCCTTAAGTCCCCTTAAACCGGGCTTACCTAAATTTACACCCCTTCAGCAGAATTTAAACAGCCAGTAAAGCACATGTGAGGCAAAGCCGTGATTGCAGCTCGCCTGCGGACTGTCGTGCTCCCAAAGAGTGCCCGTTCTCTGCGCCATGCCCAAAAATATCCCTCCAGCTCCCTGAGCACCTGTTCCCTTTCATTATTCTCAGAAAGCATTTCCAGGCGCAGATAATTGCCTATAAATGCGTTGGCAAAGGCTACCTCGGGATAGGAATTATTCTCTCTGCGGCCCGGCCCGAATTTAGTCTTAAGCGTATTATATAATTCAGGACAGCTCTCCTGTCGGCTACGCCCGTAAAAAGGCATAATACTGGCATACCTCCGTACATTCCTCGCTCTGCGCGTTATCCCTGAAGAACAGCCCGTTATACGCCCGAAGCCGGATAAGCCGCCTGAGCCTGAGCGCCCTGCGCAGCAGCTCTGGCCTCTCCAGCAAATAGGAGGCGTCCTCCAGCATGCGAGCGTAAAGCATATTGCTGGGATAATTTATGCCCCTTACCAGCTCGTCATCATTGGCGCGCGACCATTCTACAAATATCCAGCCGTCCAGATTCTCCAGCAGGCCCTCCTCATTTTCATAGCCCTTAAAATATTCCAGCAGGCCCTCCAGTCTGGGCGCCGCCCTGCGCACCAGAGCGGTATCGTTAGTCCTCTCTAAATACTCGCGCAGCTCCAGCACGAAAAAAACATGGCCCAGTTGGGAATAAATCTCCTGTTTAAATGGTCGGACGGATAGCACATGGGCAGCATGCCGGAGGAACGTCCCTGAACCCCTCAGGCAGAATAAAATTCTCTAAAAACGCCTTTTTTCCACACGGCTGGCGCCCGTAAGCAGATATTCCACTCTGGAGGTAAAAAGCTGTCGCACAGCCAGCCGGCGCGCTCGCGCGTGGGGCAGTCCATATATACGTCCAGCGCGTTCTGCCTGAAGGTCTCGACCGCCGCGTCATAAATCGCCTTAAGTCCGCCCGAAAGAGAAAGAGAGCGCTTTATTTCAGCCGCCCGAAAGGCGTATTCCTTCAAATGCAGCCCCTAACCAGGCATTCCCCTCAAACACCGCCGTTTTAAGATATTTAAAGGTGTAAGGCTCCATGGAAACAAAGCAATACCTGCCCGCCTCCAGCGTAAGCTTGAGATTATTGACACAGCCCAGGCGCAGCGGGTCTATATCCCCATTAGTGAGTATCTCGTCAAATAAAAAGCTTATAACGCTTTTCTGGGGCACTCTATGTCGCAGCAGATAAAGCCCGTATAATTCCTGTCCATTTCACAGCTCAAAAAGCTGCCCGCCTTAAGGGAAAAAATCCCCAAAGGGCGCGTCCAGCTCCTTTTCAATCCGGAATTTCATACGCCTTATTTCCCCGCAGGGGCGCTCCTCCAGATTGGTCCCACAGCTCTCAAAGGGTATCTCGGGCGTCTGTATCATAAAATAATCCTGAGACATATCCGCCCCCTCGGGATTGACCTCTCCTCTGCCCTGGCTGATAAAACGGACGGGGACGTGCGCGGCATAATCAGGATAGGGGGTCCCTCTTTCAAGCAAGGCGGGCAAGCCGGCCTCAAACAGCTCCAGGCCGCCGTCATTCTCGCAGGAACGCATATATTCGCTCCAGGCGGGGAATAATGATAGGCCTCGGCATAGGGGCGCTGATAGAATACCGGTCTATGCGGTGCGCCCTTTCCTCCAGCAGCCGCGCGCTGAAAGCGCGCGCCCCGGCCGGGATATCCGCTCCGGCCCCGCCGTTTACATGCGCCGTACCCTTTTCATACTCCGCGCCCCAAGCGCTGCCAGAAATATCGCCCGAAGCATCCCCCGAACTCCGCCCGAAGCGCCCCCGAAATACCCGAAGCATCCTTAGAAGCGCCGGCCAAAGCACCCCGCGAAACATCCTCAGAAGCGCCGCCCGAAGCGCCCGTATTGCGCGCGCCCGTGGCGGCCGCCAAAGCTCGCCGCTGTAAATTTCGCAGCAGAAAAGCCCGGCTGCTTTATATAACAGTAATTAAAAAACATTATAGCTTGAAACTATAAATACTACCGGCCCCTCCTCCTCCAGCACAAAATTCAGCCGGTCGCAGCGCGCAAGGCATGCGCGGCCCGGGCTGGGCCGGCTGCGGCGAAGCGGCCGTTTACAAACAATTGATAGACGTCCGCCGCCGCGACAAGCGCCGTATATTCCCCGGCGGGAAGCGCGGTTTTAAAGCAGAGGGTATTATTCATCTCTCCCTCGGGCAGCTTTTCTCTTGAATGATGCGCCCATATGGGCCGAGCATAGGTAAACATAGCCTTTAATTCCTTTCTTATTCGACAGATTTTAAGGATTCAACCATATCTATAGAGGAAATGCGCTTCCTCATTGCAAGACTGACCAGGAAGGAAAAGCCCAGCGTCATGAGAGCCGACCAGACATAGCTCCAAAAGGAGATATTCCTGTCAAACATTACCATATCCACCTCGGCTGTCACCACCACAAACTGATGCAGGAATACTCCGAAAATCAGGCCCAGCAAAATGCCTATAAGGGTGAGGATTATATTCTCCCTGAACACATAATTGGCCGTTTCCCTGGGATAGAAGCCCAGCACCTTAAGGGTGGCTATCTCCCGCTTGCGCTCGGTTATATTTATATTGGTAAGATTATATAATACCACGAAGGCCAGCAGGCTGGCGCAGATTATCAGTACTACCACTACCGAATTCAACCCGTTCATAACGTCCCCGAAATCACGCTCTATCCGCGTTATAAAGCTGACTCCCCTGAACATTTTCTATTTTCAGCAGCTCTTCGGAAAACGCGTCCTCGGCTTCTTCGTCCAGCGTTTCCCCCGCCCTGAGCGCGCACATTACCGTATTGAACTGAGGCTGGCTCTTAAACAGCCTCTCATATTCGGCGCAGGGCATATATATATAATTATACACATAATTTTCAGCTATGCCCTTTACCGTGGTTTCATATATATCCGCGCCGCCCTGGGAAAGGGTTAAAGCGTCCCCCTCCTTAAGGCCCAGCTCGGACGCCAGCTTTTCGGTCACTACCACGCCCTCGGTTACAGGAAAGGCTATTTCCCGGCCGCTCCGGCGCTCGCGCAGAGCAATAAAATCAGTAAGGCTGTCCGACTGAGCCACAGTTAAATATGCGTTTAAGGAGCCCTGAGCGGACTGAGCATCCACGCTGGACTGCATTATATACATATATTTATCCGCATATTCCTTCAGGCGGCTGTTAAGCTCGCTTTCCGCCCCTGCTTCGGAGGGGCTCTCCAGGCTCAAGGAGAAATCGTATACCTGAATCTGGTTAAACTGCTTGGGCACTATGCTCATTATGGAATCGCGCAGCCCGGAAGCCGGTCAGAAGCAGGGCCGTACAGCCTCCTATCCCTATAACCGTCATAAAAAGCGCTTTTTATAACGGAGCAGATTGCGCGCCGTCACCTTTTTAGTAAAGGACAGTCTTTTTCCAGATAAAGCCTATGCGCTCCAGGAACACCCTTTTGCCCGCGGAGGCGCCTTGGGCCGTATAAGAGAGGCGGAACGCTTCTTAATTCGTTCAGAGACGCTCCCAAAGCGGCGGCAAGGGTGCAGACCAGGCTCAGCGCGCAGGCCAAACAGCATAGCCCGGATAAAAATTATTTCCAGCCCGGGCAGGGTATAGAGAATATCATAGGCGCTCCATATCGCCCTGGGCAGCGCTATTACACCCAGCGCGCAGCCGGCGGCGCAGCCCAGAACGCAGGCAAAGGCCGCGTAAAACAGATAATTAAAGGCTATGCGCAGGCCGCCGTAGCCCAGCGCCTTAAGCACTCCTATCTGCGTGCGCTCCTCCTCCACCATGCGCGTCATGGTGGTAAGGCAGACCAGAGCCGCCACTAAAAAGAAGAACCAGGGAATACCGCGGCTATTGCGTCCACCCTGTCCGCGTCCTGCTCAAAAGCCGACGTACCGCCAGGCTCTGGCGGCTTAGGGCGTACCACCGGGGCATTTCGGGCGGCGAAATGCCTCCGAGCTGAGCCGCAGCCTCAGGATTAGTCTCCATAAGCAGCTCATACTGGCTGTACAGCTCCTGAAGCTGGTCATACCTCCGCTGGGCCAAAAGGCTCAAGGGCCTTTGCTCCAGCTCCTTCTGAGCCGCCGAAATAAGCGTTTCATATTCCTGCTCATAGCAAAGCAATTCCCTGGCGCCCTTAACCGCAACAAACGCCTCGTGATAATATTCCGAATTAAAGGCCTCGGGCAGGGTCAGAATAAAATAATCCACGCTGCCGTCTCCAATAGAGGAGGAGCCGCGCTCCATGGAGAGATAGTACGGCCAGTCCACAATGCCCGTAACAGTAAATTCCTTTTGCTCCAGACCGCCCGTTTCCAGGCCGTTTTCCTCTGAAAGGGTTATTTTATCCCCCAAGCCGGCGCCCTGGCTCATGCCCGTGCCCGAATCGGCCACGCATTCGTCCGGGCCCTCGGGCCAGCGGCCTTCTTTAAGACAGGCAGATTAATTCCGTTTGTAAAATCCATAGAATGCACGCGCACCACGCTCTGCCCGTAAGCGTTATCGGCCAGCACGTCGGCGCTGTAGGCGGGCATGATTTTTTCCACGCAGTCCAGCCGCCTTAGGACGTCTATATCCTCCTGAGTAATGCCGGCTGTAGAAAACCAGCCTGAAATCCATAAGAGAGGAGCGGTCAAAATAGCGGTCCCCCGTTTCCTTCATCATGGGGTGGTGGATTTTAAGCCGAAGAGAAAGCCGGCGCCCAGCGCGCATATGGCGCATATCGCCAGAAAGCGGCTGATGGAGGAGCGTATCTGCCTGAACATAAGAAGATTTATCTTTTTCATGGCTGAACCCGCCTCCTTACCACTCTATCAAGCCGGGCTCAAGGGGCCGCTCGTTTAGGCGCATATCGGTTACCCGCCCGTTTTTAACAGAAATAACCCTGTCGGCCATCTGAGTTATAGCCTGGTTATGGGTTATAACAACAACCGTCATGCCCATTTCGCGGCAGGCGCCATGCAGCAGGGAAAGAATGCTCTTGCCTGTTTGGTAGTCCAGCGCGCCGGTAGGCTCGTCGCAGAGAAGCAGCTTGGGATTTTTCGCCAGAGCGCGGGCTATGGATACGCGCTGCTGCTCGCCGCCCGAAAGCTGAGCGGGGAAATTATTCATACGCTCCTCCAGCCCTACGGCCTTAAGCGCCTGGGCCGCCGGCATAGGCTCCCGGCATATCTGGGGAGGCCAATTCCACATTCTCTAACGCCGTAAGATTCTGAACGAGATTATAAAACTGGAACACAAAGCCCACGTCATAGCGGCGGTAGCTGGTAAGCTGCTTTTTATTAAAGGCGCTTATTTCCCCTGCCGTCCAGGACAATCCTGCCCGAGGTTGCGCCGTCCATGCCTCCGAGCATATTTAAAACGGTAGTTTTGCCCGCGCCGCTGGGACCCACTATTACGCAGAATTCGCCCTTTTCTATTTCAAAGGAAACCCGTCCACCGCATTAACCGTCACATCGCCGCTGGCATACACCTTTTAACGTCGTCAAATTGTATATAGCTCATTATTCCTTTGCCCTTCCTTTTATATTTTTAAAATAAACGGGGCAAAGCCTTTTTGCTTTGGGGGGCGCGGCGGCTTTGGCCTGCCAAAAGCCTGCGCTGCGGCAGCCGCAGCGCAGCCCGGCCGCAGGCCGAGCGCCGCGCCGCCCCCCTTAAGCAAAAAAGCGTTTAACGCGCCCCTGCAACTCCCGGCTTATCCGCCGTAATAAAAGCGCCCGCTTACTCGGTAAAATCCCGTTGTAATTAACCAGCACAGCGCTGTGCACTCCGTCAATCTGGGCCATGCGGTCCACAAAGGAGGTATTGTTGTTATGCAGTACCAATTCTATGGTCAGCTCGGTAATGCCCCCCGAAAGGCTCTTATTGCGCACCTTGCCGTCAATTTTGAGAGCACCCTGCCCACCTCGGGCTGCACGGCGTTTTCAAAACGGACAATGAAGAGATATATCTCCCTGCGCCCCTGAGCTTGAGCATTATAAAGAAAGCCACGGCGGCCACTACGGCCGCTATCACGCCGAACATATACTGGCGCGCGCCTATAATTATGCCCATGGCTATGCTCCAGAAGAGAAACACTATATCCATAGGGTCTTTAATAGCCGCCCTGAAACGCACTATGGACAGCGCGCCCACCATGCCCAGGGAAAGCACCACATTTGAGCTTATAACCATTATAACCGTAGCGGTTATCACGCACATAAGCACTAGTGAAGCGTTAAAGGACTGGCTGTAGATAACTCCCTTTATAGCATTTAAGATAGGTAAAATAAATAAAAGCAGACCTACCATGCAAAAGCAAAAAGCAGGGTAATTATTATGGTGCCCCAGCTTAATTCGGCAAAGGAATCGGTAAAGATGTTTTTAATTATGTCCCCGAAGCTTATCGAGCCGTTATTGTTATTCATGGCAAAAGTCCTTTCTCTGGTACAAATCTTTAGCCTTGCGGCAGAGGATATATTTTGAGACGGCCATATGGTTGGCAGCGGCCGGCTGAATAAGGGTTTTGATATATTTGGGCAGAAAGTCGTCATATTTGACCTCCATAACCAGCACGCCCTCCTGCATGGCGCGTACTGTGGGTATATCCGATTGAGGATATCAAAATCCAGACCCGCCCTCAGATTTTTATCAAAGGTTATGCGCACATTGCCCTCGTAACAGATATATGCGTCCCGGATATAATCCACCACTACCTCTGACTACGAATATCTCTATGAATATATAACGCGCGCGATAAAGGACGACTCTGCAAGCGCGGATAAATTTTAACCGACCGACTCAGGCAAAGGGAATTTATCTCGGAGGATGGCAAAATTAACATAATGATAGTAAAGGCTAAAGCGGAGGACTTTTTGCAAGGATACCCTTTCTGGATGAAAAGCTGATAAGCAGCTTTGCGGACAAAGCCCTGGAAATTGCTATGCTTAACGCCCGCAATTATCCGCCCCAGATGCAGGATTTAGTTATATTCAACGGGGGTATCGGGCTTTATAAGCCGCGACGTGGCTCTGATGGTTATGGATATACTTTATTCAAACGGAACCTTCAGGCCCCGTGACCGAAAAAAGAAAAAATAACCAGCAACCTTATAATGTTCAGCGACATACTGCCCGCCTAAAGACGCCGGGCCGGCAGAAAAACAGCTTAAACCCCTTCAGGCCCGGTTGGGCCGCGGCAGGGGGCGGGCTCTTGACAGGCGCAAGCGCCTGTCCGGGCCGGGGTCCCCCGGCCCGGCGGCCCGAACGGGCCCTGAAAAAAGAGCCCGCCCCTGCCGCGGCCCAACCAGGCCTGAACTATTTTCCCGCCTTTTCCAGCCACACTATCAATACTGCGATATCAGCCGGCGAAACCCCCCCGAAATGCGCGAGGCCTGTCCAATAGAGCGCGGCCGGATTTTAGAAAGCTTCTGCGCGCCCTCCAGGCGCAGGCCTTTAATAGAAGAATAATCTATATCTTCGGGCAGTACCCGCGTCTCCAGCCGCGCCGCCTCCTCAATCTGTGCCTGCTGCTTTTTATATACCCCTCGTATTTTATATCTGTTTCCAGCGTAAGCGCGTCCGCCTCAGGCAAAGGCCGGGCGCATCCCGCCTGCATAAGCTCGGCATAGCTTTTTCCCCCGCTTTAAAAAGCTCCGCTCCGCTTAAAAGACCGCTCTCCCCCGTTAAGCCCAGCCCATCCGCCGCCTCCCGGGCTATCCTTTGGTCTAATTCCCGGCGCGCCCCTTCTATACGCTCCGCCCTGAGACGCATCCTCTCATATCTTTGAGCCGAGGCCAGCCCCAGCCTCCAGCTTAAGGGGTAAGGCGCAAATCTGCGTTGTCCTGCCTCAGGCTGAGCCGGAATTCCGCCCTGCTGGTCATCATGCGGTAGGGCTCAGGCGTTCCCTTTGGTTATCAAATCGTCAATAAGAACCCCTATATACGCCTGGCTGCGGCTCAGGATAAAGGCTCCTCTCCCTTAATGTAAAGCGCGGCGTTTATTCCCGCCATTATTCCCTGCGCGGCCGCCTCCTCATAGCCCGAGGTGCCGTTTATCTGCCCCGCGGCGAAAAGTCCCGGAAATCCTTGAGCATTAAGGGAGGGAGCCAGGCAGAGCGGGTCAAGGCAGTCGTATTCAATTGCGTAGCCCGGCCTTACCATTTTGGCCCGCTCCAGGCCGGGAACGGTATGTATCATTTCCAGCTGCACGTCCTCAGGCAGACTGGTGGAAAGCCCCTGAAGATACATTTCATTTGTATACAGCCCCTCCGGCTCTATAAAAAGCTGATGCCGCTGCTTATCCGCAAACCGCACCACCTTATCCTCTATGCTTGGGCAGTATCTCGCCCCGTACCTTCAATCATGCCCGCGTACATGGGCGAACGATTCAAATTGCGGCGGATTATTTCGTGCGTAGCCTCGTTTGTATAGGTCAGATAGCATAAATGCTGCTCCCGCTCCTGATTCTCCGTCATAAAGGAAAAAGGTATGAGGCACTCTTTCGCCAGGCTGAGGCTGCATTTTGCATAGTCCAGCGTCCGGCCGTCCACCCGCGCCGGAGTGCCCGTCTTGAAGCGCTGCAGGCTCAGGCCCAGCTCTCCCGTTAAAAAGCCCGAAAAGATTCTCCGAGCGCCGCAGGCCGTTGGGTCCGCAGTTTTCAGATACCTCTCCGGTGATTATGCGGCTTTTAAATACACCCCGTGCAGAGCACTACCGCCCGCGCGCGGTAAAGCGCACCCGAATAGGTCTGCGCTCCCGCTGCCGCCCCGTTTTCAAATATAACGCGGGCGCATTCCCCTGCCGCACGGTTAAATTGGGCGTGTTCTCCAATACCCGGCGCATGGATAGCTGATACTGCAGTTTATCCGACTGCGCCCTGAGACAGTGTACGGCCGGGCCCTTGGAGGTATTGAGCATTTTAATCTGGAGATAGGTTTCATCAGCGCATATGCCCATCTGCCCGCCTAAAGCGTCCACCTCCCGCACCAGATTGCCCTTAGAGGTTCCCCCTATGGAGGGATTGCAGGGCATAAAGGCTATGCTGTCCGGGCTGAGGCATAGCATCAGGCTTTTAAGGCCCAGCCGGGCGCAGGCCAGAGCGGCCTCGCAGCCGGCATGCCCCGCGCCCGCTATAATTACGTCGTATTCTCCTGCACAATAGCTGAACATCAGAAATTTCTCCTTTTATATAATAGGCGCCGGCGCGCGCGCGTCCGCCCAAGGCCGCCTGAGGTCGCCTAATGCCTCCCCGAAACAACCTGAATCGACCCAAAGCGGCCCGCGCATAAAGCCTCCGCGCACAAAGCCGCGTCCAAAACCACACTAAAAAGCCACACCCAAAGCCGTCCAAAGCGGCAAGCCCGAAAGGCCCAAAGCAACGCATAAAACCGCCCCCCGCGGCAGCTCAAAGCAGCCCGAAGCGTCATTTTAAATTCAAAACCCAAAACGCCCCAAGCAAAAAATCCAGGGCGGCGCAAACAAGACGGCCCCAAAAAAACCGAAGCGGCGCCTAAGCCCTATTTGCCCAGGCAGAATCTTTCAAATATGCGCTCTACCATGCCTTCGCTTGCGCTCTGTCCGGTTATTTCCTCCAGCGCGCTCAGCGCCGTCCGTAAGTCTATGCTGGCGCAGTCCAGGACCAGCGCTTCTCCCGCCCGCGCGCCTTTAAGCGCCTCCAGCGCCCTTTCAAGCGCGGCGTTATGCCGGGCGCTGGTTATCAAAAGCCCCTCTGAGGAATTGGCCTGGGCCGCTAAAGAGGCCAGAACCCTCTTAAGCCGTCCATGCCCGCTTCCCGTCAGAGCGCTGAGAAAAATCCTGTTTTCCTCCTCCTTAAGCGTCTGAGCGGCCAAATCGCACTTATTATACACCTCTATAATTCGGGCGCTCCCGGCGCGCAGCTTATCCTCAAAGCGCCGGTCCTCCTCCGAAGGCCCCTTAACTGCGTCTATAACGTAAAGCACGGCGTCGGCGCCGAGAGCCTCCCTGAGGGCGCGCTCTATGCCTATTTTTTCAGGCAGGCATAAATCCTCCTCCGTTCTGAGGCCGGCCGTATCGAGAGCCGGAACATAACCCCGTTAAGCTCCAGCTCCACGCTTAAAACGTCCCGGGTAGTGCCCGCCTGGTCGGTCACTATCGCACATTCCCGCCCCGCCAGGGCGTTTATCAGGGAGCTTTTGCCCGCGTTGGGCAGCCCCGCTATGCAGACGGACACCCCATTCGCCAGCAGCCGGCCGGCCGCATAGGTATTTCTTAATTCCTCAGGCGGGGAATAAGCGCGTCCAGGCGGGAATTTAAATTAGCGCGCGTCATTTCCTCGTCTATCTGGTCGGGATAGTCAAAGCCCGCCTCTATATTAGCTATAAGGTCGGCTATCTCCTCCTGATATTCCTGCATGCGCCCGCGCAGCTCTCCGCCCAGGCCGCGCGCGGCGTTGCGCGCCGAAAGAACGGTTCTCGCCTCTATCAAATTGCCTATGCTTTCGGCCTGGTCCAGAGAAATCCGGCCGTTTATAAAGGCGCGCTTTGTAAATTCCCCCGGCTGAGCCGGACGCGCGCCCAGCTCCAGGGCTGCCTCCAGAATAAGCCGGGCGGCCATATCCCCGCCGTGGCAGTGCGCTTCAAAACGTATTCCCCGTAAAGGAATGCTCCTTTTCAAACAGCACGCACAGTCCCTTATCCAGCAGTCTGCCCTCTATATTCCAGGCTGCCGTAATGCATATATCTGTATTTGATTTCTCTCTGCGGACGGAGCAGCTCCCGCATTATGCCCGGCGCTTCCCCGCCGCTTACGCGCACTATGGCCACGCCCCCTCTGCCGGGCGGAGTAGCCAGAGCGGCTATAGTATCGTTTAAAGGCATTTTAACCCTTCTCCCTGTTTTTGCGGCCCGCTTAAACTAAACAAGCGCGGCCGCGTTATTTATCAAACTTTTCGATAATAATAATAGCCTCAGCGGGCGGGTTTGTCAAACTCCCGTTTAAATTGCTAGCCAGATTTTAAGTATTGTTATATAATGCGCTCAAAGGAGCTTAAAAAAAAATGCGGGATACAGAAGAAAAAACAAATTATAATAGACGCTGTGAACGTGCGTTACAGCTATGAGGAGAACGCCTCCGAAGCAGGCGCCGCAGAAGCGGTCAGGGGCGTTTCAATGCAGGTATACCGGGGCGAGTTTTTATGCGTCCTGGGGCATAACGGCAGCAGCAAATCCACGCTGGCTAAGCTGCTCAACGGTCTTTTCACGCCTACGTCAGGCAGCGTGACCGTCTGCGGCATGAATACTAATGAGGAAGACAAGCAGGTGGAGATACGCAAAAGCGCGGGCATGGTCTTTCAAAACCCTGACAACCAGCTTGTAGCCACCATTGTGGAGGAAGACGTGGCCTTCGGCCCTGAAAACCTGGGCGTACCCCAGCGGGAGCTGCGCCAGAGAGTGGACGAGGCCCTGGCGGCGGTAAATATGAGCGAATTTGCGCGCAGCTCCCCCCACAAGCTTTCGGGCGGACAAAAGCAGCGCATAGCCATAGCGGGCGTGCTGGCCATGCAGCCCGAAATAATGATAATGGACGAGCCTACGGCCATGCTTGACCCCATGGGAAGGCGGGAAGTTATAAATACCGTTATGCGCCTGAACCGGGAACGGGGTATAACCGTAGTGCTTATAACTCATTTTATGGAGGAGGCGGCCCTGGCCGACAGGCTTATAATAATGCACGAGGGTCAAATCAGCCTGGAGGGCCCGCCCCGGAACGTATTAACGCGCGTTGACGAGCTGAAAAATTATCCCTGGAGGCGCCCGAGGCCGCGCGCATGGCCTATCTGCTCAATAAAGAGGGGATAGCCCTAAACGGCCGGGTGCTTAACGTAAAGGAGCTGGCGGACGAAATATGGCCATTGAAATAAAGGGGCTTAATTACATCAGCCCGGGCACCCCTTTGAGAGGGCGGCGCTCAAAAACATAAATTTATACATAGCGGACGGAGAATACGTCGGCCTTATCGGGCACACGGGCAGCGGCAAATCCACCCTTATTCAGCATTTCAACGGGCTTTTAAAGGCCCACGAGCGGAAGCATAAGGGTGCAGGGAATAAATCTTTCGGAGGGCAAGCCTGATTTAATAAAGCTGCGCTCCCTGGTAGGTCTGGTATTCCAGTATCCCGAATATCAGCTCTTTGAAGAGACGGTAGCCAAGGATATCGCCTTCGGGCCTAAAAATATAGGGCTGAGCGAGGAAGAAATCAATCAGAGGGTGCGCGAGGCCATGGAGCTGGTGGGGCTTGCCCCTGAAACGGCCGAAAAAAGCCCCTTTGAGCTTTCGGGCGGGCAAAAGCGGCGGGCGGCCGTAGCGGGAGTTATAGCCATGCGTCCCCAGACGCTGGTTTTAGACGAGCCCATAGCCGGCCTGGACCCTAAGGGCCGCCGGGAAATGCTGGAGCTTATAAGCAATTACCGCGTTAAAGCGGGCGCCACAATAATATTGGTTTCCCACAATATGGACGACGTGGCCCAGGCGGCGAGCCAGGGTCATAGTTATGAGCGGCGGAGAAATAAAAAAGGACGGAACCCCGCGGGAGATTTTTAAAGACGTCGAGGGCATGCAGGCGCTTTCGCTGGACGTTCCCCAGGCGGCTCTGCTGGCGCATGAATTGATAAAATTCGCCTCTGCACCGATTAGACCCGCGCGTAAAGCTGATGAGCACGCTGCTCTTTATAATACTGGCCTTTATCGCCCAGACCTTTATCGGCCTGGCGCTTATGGCGGCGTTTATGCTGACCATGGCCTTTATTTCAGGGTGCCCTTAAAGGCGCTGTTCAAGGGGCTTAAAACCATATATATTCTGCTGGCCTTCACCTTTTTAATGAATTTATTTTTCTCCAATTCCCAGAGCGACCATGTGCTCTTGAAATGGGGCTTTATAGTTATTTCGCGCGAGGGGCTTATAAGAGCGGCGTTTATGGCCGTGCGCCTTATACTGCTGGTAACGGGCGCTTCCATAATGACTCTTACCACCTCGCCTATCGCCCTTACCGACGGCATGGAGCGGCTTATGAGCCCTCTGGCTAAAATCGGCTTTCCGGCGCACGAAACCGCCATGATGATGTCCATAGCCCTGCGCTTTATCCCCACCCTCATGGAGGAGGCGGACCGCATTATGAAGGCTCAGTCTGCCAGGGGCGCAGGATTTTCGGGCGGCGGGCTTATAAAAAAGCCAAAGCCATTATACCTATAATTATTCCGCTGTTTGTCAGCGCAATACGGCGCGCAGAGGAATTGGCCATGGCCATGACGGCCAGATGCTATCACGGCGGCGAGGGCCGCACGCGGCTCAATGTGCTGGCCTTTAAAAAGAGGATTTATACGCCTTTCTGGTCCTGCTTGGATTTACTCTTATAATTATCGCGGACAATATATTTTTAAGCAATCTGCTGCCTTTTCTGGCAAGGCCGTAGCCGGGGAGCGCAAAGCAATTAAGGCGGGGGCGGCGCGCCGTGCCAGGCTTTTTAAGCCCGGCACGGCTCCGGCGGCCCGCAGGGCCACCAGGGGCAGCCGCGGGCCAGAGGCCCGCGCGCGCCGCCCCCGCCTTAATTGCTTTACGCTCCCGGCCCCTCAGGATATAAAACCCATGCGTATAAAAATCATAGTCTCATATGACGGAACCAATTACGGAGGCTGGCAGCTTCAGAAAAACGCGCCCAGCATACAGGGAGAGCTGGAAAGAGCGCTTAAAACTCTGACGGGCAGCAGAATAGTCATACAAAGCGCCGGGCGCACCGACGCGGGCGTGCATGCTCTGGGTCAATGCGCCCATTTTGACTATCCGGGAAGCGTCCCCCCAGAAAAGCTGCCCTTTGTATTCAATTCCATGCTCCCTCGGGATATACGGGTCATTCATGCCGAACAGGCGGAGGATGCCTTTCATGCCCGCTATGACGCCAAGGGCAAACGATATATATACACCATTTACAACAGCCCTCACTCCAGCGCGCTCCTATATAACCGCACTATGCGTTCCGCAGCCTTTGGACATAGAAAGCATGCGCGCCGCCGCGCAGCATATAATAGGCACTCATGATTTTAAGGCGTTCTGCGCTTCGGGCAGCTATGTTAAAAAGCACCGTCCGTACCGTCAATAGGCTGGATATAGTACCCGAGGGGCCGTTAATACGAATAATAATAGAGGGAAACGGCTTCCTTTACAATATGGTCCGCATAATTGCCGGCACCCTTATAAGAACAGGCCTCTCTAAGCTTAAGCCGGAGGAAGTAGAGCAGATAATACTGTCCCGCAGCCGGGCCGCGGCAGGCTTTACCGCACAGCCGCAGGGCCTGATGCTGGACGAGGTATTTTATTAAACCTTTAAAGCCTCTCCGCACTAAAAAGGACGCCGGCTTAAAAATACATGCGGCAAAACGCAGCCGCCTCATTGGAGGATAACTACAAAATGACAAAAAAGAAAAAAAGCCGTGGAAATATTTAAGCAGGGCTACGCCTGCGCTCAAGCGGTAGCGGGCGCGTTCTGCGAGGAATTGGGATTGAGCCTGGAAAAGGCGCTGGAAATATCCTGCGCTTTCGGAGCCGGTTTTTCCCTGAGCCGAAATACCTGCGGCACCCTGAGCGCCATGGGAATGGTAGCAGGCGCGGTAATCGGGGACCATTCCCACAGGCTAAAAAACAGGTATATGCCTGCGTAAAAGGAGATGTCCCGCCGCTTTGAAGAGCATTTTGAATCCACTCAGTGCTCAGTACTGCTAAAAATATCAGCCGAAAAAAGCAGCCTGGTTCCCATGGAACGGGATGAGCAGTATTATAAGGAGAGGCCCTGCGTAGCTTTAGTCGTCTATGCGGCGCGGGAGCTGGAAAAATGGATAGCCGAATACCGGGCTGCGCAGGTCGAGCGTTAAAATCCTGTTCTGCCGGTATAAACGCCGTTATATATTTTTCATGCGCGCCATGCCGGCTGCATTGATTAAAAAAAATACTTCACAGCGGAGGTTAACTATGATTGACGCATTGATTTATGTACTTATATTGGGTACGTCTTGTGCCGCAGGAATTTTATCGGGCTGTATATCTACCGCCGCAGAAAAAAAGTGATTTTTATTTTTAATTTTGACGCGGCTTAATTTTATAAAGGGCGCGAGAGAAAGAAAAGTGTTTCAGGGGGCGGCGCGCCGGCCGAGCTTTCAGCTCGGCCGAGCCCCGGCGGCCCGCAGGGCCGCCGGGGCAGCCGCGGGCCAGAGCCCGCGGCGCCCGCCCCTGAAACACTTTTCTTTCTCGCGCCTCTAACTTTATGTTAATCAGTTCCATTATCCCAAAAATAAACAGGCCGTCCGCACAAGTGCGGACGGCCTGTAAAATTAACGCTTAAACAATTTCGTCGGTCAGCAGCAGCTCTATAGCCTTTCTGTTAATCTCCTGTATTTCTCCTCATGCAGCATATGCCCGCCGTTACGTACAGTAGCCGCATATACATTGGGAATAGCGTCCTCAAACGTCTCCAGATATTCCAGCGGGTTCCATTCGTCGTTCTCCCCAGAAAATATATATCGGACAGCTTAAAGCGCCCATATTTTCATGCACCTCGCTGTCGTCCCAGTTGTTTAAGGTAGTGTAAACCGCATCCCGGCAATACTTATTACGCAAAATTCATAATAGACGTCTACCGTCTCGTCAGTAACCAGCGTTTTGTCAAAATAAGCAGTATTTAAAATATTCCTTATGGTATTGCGGCTGAAGGCTATAAATGAAATATCCGAGATTATGGGAATGGTCATATTCCTAATCTGGCTGGGGTAGTGCTCGGTCGGACCGCCCGGCGAAAGCAGCACCAGCTTTTTACCCTCTCGGGAAAAAGCCAGCGAAAAATCCATGGCGATAACGCCGCCCGTAGAAAAGCCCACAATATTGGCCGAGTCTATGTTAAGCGCGTTCATAAAGGAAAGCAGAAATTCGCTGTAATCCTCTATAAGATAATCGCTCTCAGAGCCGTCCGTGGAACCATGCCCCATTAAATCGGGCACTATAACTCTGAAGCACGCCGCAAAATCCTCAATATTATTTCTGAAGGTATATATCGATTGCCCTATGCCGTGTATAAATATGACCGGAGTGCCGTAGCCTTCTTCATAATAATGGACGTTCAGTCCGTCTACGTCTATATATTGGCCAAATTCTCCTTCGGCAAACATATTGCGTTTAGCAGCGCTCATAATCAATGCTCCGTTTCTCCGGCGAAAAAGATTTCTCAGAGCCCCGTCGCCGGACGGCCGCCCTGCTCCCGCTCTAAAAAAAGCGGTATACCATATATATAATACTACAAAAGCGGCCTCTTTGCAACACTATATTTAAAAAATGTTTTACTTTTCTCTCCTATGCGTTTATAATTTTTATAAAGCCGTTGCATACGGCGTAATGGTCACGGCCTTTTATTCCTTACTCCCTTGGGGCAAATCGGCTTTCATAATAAATTATATTTAAGGCGGTAAAATGATTACTCATATTATTCAGTCTCAAAGCACCAATCCGCAGGAAAATCTTGCTCTTGAGGAATATCTGGGACAAATCTGCTCTGATAACGAGGTGTGGCTGTACCTCTGGCAGAACAGGGATTCGGTAATTATAGGGCGCAATCAAACCCCTGGCGCGAATGCCGCGT